>Ga0187827_10000565_pt1 | contig 58356 bp, 70 predicted proteins | sample ETNtaG_39_FD_167969 | JGI IMG/M metagenome (GOLD analysis project Ga0187827, IMG submission 167969) | Marine microbial and viral communities from oxygen minimum zone, Eastern Pacific Ocean - ETNP2014_SV_150_PacBio MetaG (Illumina Assembly) | ecosystem: Environmental > Aquatic > Marine > Hypoxic...
AATGCTTTTATTGATTCTTTAAAAATAGGTTTTTCGTCCTTTACCTCTTTAAATTTTTTTAGTAAATAATCTACATATTCTAATTCTTTTTTGTTCATGACTCTAAAATTTTTTAAAAAAAAAAAAAGACTAAGTATTTAATTTAGCCTCTAAATTCAGTTCTCTCTAAATACTCCCAGTCTTCGCCTTTTCTAAATTTCTCGCAAATTTCCAGGGTTTTAGCTGCATATTCAAAACAGTAAGGTATTCCTGGATTGTTAGGATAAAACCCAGCCGCTAGAAATCCAACTGCAACTGCTTCAATTATTTCTCCGTCTGACGCTCCAGCTCGTATCGCTGGTATAACGTGCACAATACACCGTGGGGAACATGTTGCAACACCAATTGCAGTGAAAATTAGCTCCTTAAAACTTTTACTTAAAGCTCCATCATCCCAAACACTAGCGTAAAAATCAGCAAAAAGTTTTGCTGCTGTTGGATGAATAGCACAAATTGGCTTTAAAAAACGTGGCATAACCTGCATCTTCTCATCAACATATTTTTCACATTCACTCATTTCTTCTGCCATAGATATTTCACCTCGCAACCATTTTATATGCAATAATATTTAAGTTTTTTCAATAAAAATGATGTTGTTGAAGATACACTCCAGGGATTAATATTGATAGTTTAGATAAAATTAGTAGTTATAATATATACAAAGAGTCATAAATAATGTGATGCAAATTCTAGAATATCCATTACCTTGATTTTGGGTTTGTACGATCCATCTTCTATTGTCATCTTGAACCTCTCATAAACTGCTGGACACGCAGTAAGTAATAATTCTGCACCTGTATCCTCAGCTTCTTTAAGTACTTTTATGGACATTTCAGTTGATAGTTCTAAATTAGTCCTCCTTAATCCCCCACCTGAACCCGCACAGAGAGATAAATGTCTATTATGTTCCATTTCAATAAGTTTTACACCTTCTATGCTATTTATGATTCTTCTAGGCTCATCTATTAAATCTTCTCCTTTCCCAAATCCCCTAGATAAATAGCAAGGGTCATGGTATGTTACTTTACCTTTGAAGCCTTTAGTAAAAGTGAGTTTTTTATCATCCACCACATCTGAAATAATCTTTAATATATGAATAATTTCAAAAGGTAATTTCTTGACCTCTGGCCAAGAACGTTTCATAACTCCTAAACAACAAGGACAATAGGGTGCTACGGTTTTAACACCTTTTTCAATTAAACCATCGATATTATGAGTTACTTCTAACTCAAATTCCTTACCCCTATCTCCTAGGGTATATATTGGAAACCCACAACAATATTCATCTTCTAATATGAGGAATGGAACATTAGCAGCATTTAAAAGTTTAACTACTCCTTGTGCCATGGGCTTTGCTTTATAGGCTAGTTCACAACCAACAAAAAAAGCTAAATCTGCTTTTTGAAACATCTTAACTTTATCAGGAACCCAGTTATTTCTTTCTTTAATAGGGAGTTCGAAGGGATTATGGTTATCCTTTAAAATTTTAACTGCACAATCTACATATTCCTGTGGACCATATCCTAGTTTTCGCATGATAAGTCGAAGATCCGACCAGAGCTCCTGACAGTGAATCCCAACGGTACAAACAGCTCCACATCGCCCGCATGTAGTACAATTGTATAAATCTTCTGCAAACGCTTCCAATTCTGCAGGATCTATTTTTTCTGGTCCAAATATCCGTGCCTTCAAACCATGAGTTCTCTGAACAAAACTATTAAACTTACGTATTTTTTCCATAGGTGTATTTCTATAATCTTCAGATGCTGAAACAACTGGACACCAATCAACACAATATCCACAATTTGTACAAGCATTTAGTTCTATTAACCTTTTTTTGCTAAGATTTTCAATTAAATTAAAATTATCTTTTTTCGTCATTATTCCCCCCATATCGACCTGATGCTAAGGATACCGAAATCTGAGCTGCAAAAAGATGAAACATTTTAGAGTATGGTATATATGCAACAAATAACATAGCAATAATTCCATGGATTAGCCAGGTAAATCTATGAATTTTTATTAAAGATTCTCCATAAAAAAAATTGCCTAAAATACTTGCGAATATTGCACCAACAGGTGACCAATCCATTAGAGGCGGTTTCAATATTGCTAATCGACTTCCTTCTATGGTATAACCTAATAGTAATATTAATAATAACAATCCTAAAAACGCAAAGTCTTCACCACTACTTATTTTTCGATTCAAAGGGTTAATACACCGTCTCAAAAGCGCTGCTGTGATACCGATTATCAATAAAGCTCCGAATATATCTAAAATAAGGGAGAATATTAGATATACTTTTCCGACAAGGAAAAATTTTAACCCTAGATAATGCTCAATAGTTACCAGTATAGTTCCAGTAAAAAGAGCTAAGAAGCTCCATACAATACATAATAACATTACCCCTCTAAACATACTCCTTGCAAATAACCTTTTTGCAAGTATACAATCTCTTGAAAAAAATTTAATAATGCTAAAAAATATTAATTTTATTACTCCGCTTTTATTAAGTTCATCTTCTTCATCTTTACCCTGAGACCATATCGAAACTTTAGACCAAACACCTAATATAAAGATTAATAAACCTAAAGTAGAAGCTAAATAAAATAATATATTCCAAGCATGAGGAATGTTCCAGTAAACTTCCCTTAAGGGCTCTGTGTACCCATTCACTTTTTTTTACTCCTAAGATACTAAATTAGTTTAATTATAGATTGATATATTATTTATTGGGATTATTTAAGGCTTTATCAATAAAATTTGAAAATTGATCAAAAGACGCACTACCCTCAATTTTTAATCCATTAACAAAAAAAGTTGGTACTCTCCTAACTCCAAGGATGTTCCCCTCCTCTTTATCTTTAAATATTTTAAAAAGGAACTCTTTGTTGTTTTGACATTTATTAAAAGATTTTACATCCAAACCTAGATCTTCAGCAATTTCAATAATAATATCTGGTTTAAGATTATTCATATTTTTAAATAGTTGATCATGAAATTCCCAAAACTTGCCTTGATTCTTGGCACATAAAGCTGCAACATGAGCATTGGTTGCATTAAAATGTTTCAAAGTTCTAGGAAAATTCTTAAATACAACTTTTATTTTCCCTTTATACATTTGAAGAATTTTATGTATAACCGGTAGTACTTCCATACAATAATAGCACTCAAAATCTGAAAATTCTAGAATAGTTACTGGAGCGTCTTTATCACCAAGGAACGGATCATCAATATTACTTGATGAGTTTTGAATGATTTCCAAAGCATTATTTAGAATTTTATCCCAATCATCTTTTTCATCTCCAAAGACTTTAAGTTTTTCAAGGGATGATTCTTTGATCGCTACTGCAATTCTCTGTTCATCGAGATTAATTGTCATAATTGTACCCTGTTAAAATTTCTCTTCAAACATTGTAATATATATTGTTTTTGTTCCATTACAGAAGGATAATTATTGTATATTATCCCAATATATTTTTAATTTAAAAAACATAATACTAATAATAATGATTAAACCGATAATCTGTATTAGAAAAAAACAAATGTTTTGTATTTTAATATTATTTTTTTTTTTAAGTGGATGTAGTGGGACAACAGATAAGATTTCAACTGGAGAAACAAATAAAACTCCAATAATTAGAGAACATGCTCAATTTTTAGATAACCCGTATGTTGAGACTGATATCTTTGTAGAAAAAGGGAAATCAATTTACCATAAGCATTGCATACAATGTCATGGGATTGAAGGTGAAAAACCTTATTATCACTCTATAAAATTTCATGCAAATAGGCATCAGGACGGTGATTACTTATGGGTAATAACATATGGTATTAATAATACGGATATGCCATCTTTTAATAGTGTCCTTACAATTGAAGAGCGATGGATGGTACTTAGATATCTGAAGAAGGAACTTTCCTGGACTTTGGAATAGAGATATTGAATGCAGTATGTAAAATATCATAACACCTACTAACCTAATTAAATCCTGACCTAGAAAAAAATAAATAATTATTCATCGTTAAATATTTAGTAAATAAAAGACTATCGTAAATTTAAAACTGGAAAGATGTTTAAGAAATCTGATGATATATTTGTAAAAAGTGAATACCTTGCAAAAGTCTATATCTTAACTTACCCTCAACCGATTAATCGATCAGAAATTAACACAACGGTTGACGGTATTAAATCTACAGACGAAGTCATAAACTTTAGCGAACAAACAACAAAGAATATTGATAGCGCTTTAAAAAAATTGGTTCCTAATTTTGTTAAGGAGACAAAGGGCGGATATTTATCGTGTGTAGATCCTTTAGCGTATAAAATTATAAATGATATTGGAAAAAATTCAAACAATGAGGAAATGATAAAATTATTAGAGTCTAAGGGGTTTAGATCATTAGTAAATATAACAGATGCATTAGGATTTTCTAGTACTTATGATTACTTTAAGACTATATTGGGATTTGGGGCGTTTCTTGCTCTTCCTGAAAAAGAAAAGGGCAATGATAAAAACTTTCAAAAATTAAAGAAAGATGATGATCCATTTATGAATGTGCCGATAAATCTACTAAAAGAATTAATATCCTTACCACCCCCATACCTAGTTAAAACCTGGAAAGCTTCACAATTCAAATATGAAATGATATTTAATTTAGTTAAATTAGAAATAGATGCTAATCCTGAAATAAAAGGATACCAGATTTTAGAAAAGTTGGGCGATTTTAATGAAGATAGAAAATAACCTCTATTAATAACAACACACTACTTTTTTCGCCTATTACGAGTTTCAAAATATTTTAGGATATCTGTTTCCTCTAATTCTCTCCAATTTTTATAAGCATTTAAAACAGAGAAGAAATAACCTGTACGAACGTTAGGACACACAAAAGTCTCAATCTCTGATTCAAGGAGTTTTATTCCTTTTTCAGATGCGGTTGGAACAGCAATGATAATTTCTTTTGGAGAATCCCGCTTTATTGATCTAATTGCCGCAAGGAGGGTATAACCACTATTAACACCATCATCAACCAATAAAATTCTTTTGTTTTTAATATTAATTGGTGGGAATTCATCAAATAAAGATTGCATTTTCTGCAATTTTTTTTTTGTATTAATAATTACTTCTGAAATAACCTCTTTCTTAAGATTTATCATTTCTACCAGTTTTTTATTAATCACAACATCATTAGTAATGCTTAAAGCACCAAAACCAACCAATGGTCTATGTGGCAATGGAAGCCTTGATACAAGAGCTATATGCATAGGACAATTTAAAATCTTAGAAATCTTTGCTGAAACAGGTATACCCCCCAGAGGAACAGCAAAAACAATAGGATCAAGTTCCATATAAATATTTAATGCATTGGAAAGTATTTGACCCGCATGTTCTCGATTATGAAAAACATGCGTTCTATTTCTAAACTGGCTATATTCAATTAATCTCATTTTTATTTCAAAGGGATGTAAAATATAGAATCAAATCAATTTAAAATTTTACTCATATTTCTAGTAACTTATAGTTCAGGTTTATTATTCTTAATTAAATATAAATAAAGAGGGTATTAATGAGGATAATATGGATTATCTCAACCTTAAAACTATTTTAACAGTAGTAATTTTGGCCATTTTTATCAGTATAGGGGGGATGTTTTACATTAAATCTGATAATGATTACTCCAACGATCCTGACAATATATGGATTTCACAAACTGTAATTAAAGGGAAATCTGGATACATGATTATAAAACCAATTGGAATGGAATCTAGGATAGTGGGAGGCCCATTTGCTCGTGGATTTATGCGATGGGATCCTGGAGAAATAGAAAGAAAACTAACTGTTTTTCCAAAGGATGGAATTCCAGAGGTTACATCCCCTGGATTTGACAAAGAAAAAAATGAAGTTATAATTTTTTTTGACTCTGACGCTTTAAAAAAATATAAGAATCGACCTTATTATGGGATAATAGTTTACGGTGGGAAAAGTATCCAACTAAAGGAAATTGAAGAAGAAAATATGAGACAGATAGGGAAGACTGGGATCTTTATAGCAAGGATACCAATTAATTACAATATCCAACACCTCAAGGTACACAAAGTTTACGTACAAGCTCCTCCTCCAGAGAAAACATTTGAAATCTCCTGGAATAATAAAGTTGAAGTTAGATTTACACCCGATTGTGACTGTTAAGAATATTGTGAGTTAATAAACAATGCAAAAAAAGAATATTTTTTTATCAATAATCTTAATATTTTCTATTTCAATTGCGATATTAATTTTTTGGAAATTTACGGCAGATACAGAACCCACCAACGATGTTGAAGAACAGTCACTTAGATTTGACGCCATTGATTTCTCTCTGAAATCCCCCTATGACGAAAGTATAATTACACTGGAGGACTTCAAAGGAAAAACATTAGTTGTTAACTTCTTTGCCACATGGTGTTTCAGTTGTCAAATTGAAATCCCTCATTTTGTGGATACTATGCAAATTTATCAGAACACTGATGTATTTTTTTTAGGTGTCAACATTCAGGAAGATAAAGACTCTGTCCAGAAATTCGCTAAAGAAATGGGTATTAATTACCCGATAGGTATCGATTCTACTGGCGAAACCATATTTAAATATGGTGTTAGAATTCTCCCAACTACAATTTTTATAAATAAAGAGGGAGTAGTGGTGTATGTTTATGAAGGGCCTCTTACTAAAGAACAGCTTATATCTCTCGTAGAATATACTAACCAACTATCAAAAGAGCTGGCTTAAATTGAATTTATCAATGGCATTGCTAGCGTTATCTGCAGGATTTTTTACAGTTATTTCACCTTGTGCATTCCTTCTCCCTGCATACATCTCATTCTACTTGAGATCGAGACTCAACACAAAAACCTATCCTCCACAAATACAGTCAAAGAGAAAGATGTTGAAAGAAGGGCTAAACTCAGGAATAATACTTTCTTCATCCATCCTTTTTATTTTCACAATTGTTGGATTCTTTATAGTTATTATTGGTGAGATTATAAAGCCCCTGATTCCTTTCTCACAAATATTTGTTGGAGCAGTGTTAATAATAATGGGAATTACAATGTTTTTAGAAATAGAATTTCCCTTTCCCTTAAAAAAAGCACCAACGGTAGAGACAAATACGGGTTTATTTTATTTTGGTATACTCTATGGAATAGCGATAGTAAGCTGTTCTGCCCCCATATTCATATCATTAATTACATATACAGTATTAACAGGAGAAATTTTTGATGTATTAATCATTTTTTGGTTGTATTCCCTCGGGATTTCACTCCCTCTCATTGGAGTATCCCTACTCATTACATTTGCAAAGGACATTTTAATCAATAGGATTGCAAAGTTGATTCCAAAAATGAGGCTGATAGCATCTAGTTCTATAATACTCGTTGGAATATACCTTATATATCGATATGTAAGCGTAGTTTACCTATAATATAATATATCTCAGATTAAGTTATTTAAATTTAGATTTTATAAAAGTGCAGATATAAGAGTTTCAGAAAGATGTTAAAGATAAAACATATGATTTTTTTGGTTTTTATTTTTGTAGCCATGGGATGTACAAACGAACCTAAAGAAGAGATATCAGAGGAATATCAGTATTCATCTATAACAATTGTAAAACCTAAAGACGGTGAAATAATAAGTGGAACTGAAGTAAAAGTTAAAGTTGAGGTTTCAAATTTTACTCTAGACTATATAAATGGCCCAAAAATACTCTCTGAGGGTTACATCCATTACACTCTTGATAGTAGATTTTCCTTCGATACAGATAAAAAACAAAATACGTTCGTCAGAGTATCAGCAGGTCAACATTTTTTAGGTGTGGAATTAGTTCATAACGATGGTTCCAGTTTATCGCCTAGAAGGATAGATTTTGTAAATTTTATCACTGAGTCAAATCTGAGCGTTATTGAAGATCAATGGCCAAGTCTATTAGGTGAATAATAATTAAAATTCAAGCTTCAAATGGTATTAACATCAATTCCTGATATAAAGGGTTGAAACTTGTAAACTTTTGGAGCTATACCACAGGATAATAAAGCGCTATTATCTTCAACTATAGTTATTGATTTTTCACTATCCAGAGTTATTATGACTTTAGTGGTTTTACCACCTTTAATTTCAAATGAAGTGATTATATCTACGTACTGTTTAGTTTCATTGGAAAGATCTAACATAACATAATTCCCATGAGTTATTGCAGTTGCGTCTTCTATTTTAAACCTAATTCCCGAATATAAACCTACAGCCAAATTCAGTTCCCCTAGATTTTCAGGGGAATTTCCTATTGGAAAAAGATCAATGGATTTAGATGAGTTATCAATTACAATCCAATTTCCTTTTTCATTAGCGTTTGTAATTTTAATTTCAGAGATGTTCAAATAAAAATGTTCAACGTTAGCACCGTCACCTTGAAGTTGGATAATTAGGCCCCCCATATTGGAAACACAACCAGCACCCATAATGAGTGAAGACAATAAAAATATAATTTGAAGATTATTGCTCATAATATTAATTCCTATAAATAAAAAATCAAATTATTCAAAATTATTAAGCTAATCTTTTAATATATCTTGCCAGTTCTGCTATATCTCCCTCAGAGTAAGTGGTGTTCCATCTAGGCATTGAAGAAGCATATTCAGGATAAACCTTATTTTGATAATTTCTACCATTGGTTATAACAGTTATTATTTCTTCTAAATCTGCATTTACAATCCATGGGTTATTCTGGAAAGGTGGTGCTATACCCGTGCCTCCAGCCCCTTCATAACCGTGACAACCAGCACATACATTAAAAAGTGATTCAATTTTTAAATTAGATTCAACAGTTGTAGAATCATGAGTTGCTGACGTGGAACCGTTTTTTTCTGGTTGAAGACATGCGATTGTAAAAATGATAAGGATAATGAATAGATAAGCCTTGAATTGCATAGTATTATCATTAACTAAGACAAGAAAAAAAAAAAATAAAAAAAAAGGCACTAATGTGCCTAGTTAACTATTAAAACACCCTGGGATTGAATTCTGTATTCCTGTATATCATCGTAGAATGTAAATATTCCAGCCTTATCTGCAATGAATTCTACCCAAATTGTTTCACCTGCAGGAACATCTCTTTTAATATTGTATTCATCAATATTAAAGCGATGGTACTTAGCCCCTGTCTCTACGCCTTTAGCATATGCATCATCAATAGAGGTTACTGAAAATCGTACAGTATCTCCTAAATTGACATTAACTGCATTACTTGTAGCGTGGAAATATTGATAGGATGGCATAGCGAATCCCTTGATATTCATGGTAAGAGGAACTACTCTTATTACTCCAGTAGGTGCTGCCTCAATGGGTCTTACCTCTATAACTCCTTGAGTCTGATACCTATTACCTGTGGTATCATCATAGAAAGTAAATCTCTCTGCCCTATCGTCTACTTTAAATTCCACTTTAATTGTTCCTCCAGCGGGGACTTCTTTCCTAATACCATACTCATCTATAACAAAAGTATGTGCAATAGGGTCAGCTGTAACACCCTTTGAATATGCTCCGCTAACTGATTTAACTCTTAGTAATACTGTATCACCTTCATTAACAATCCATGTACTAGGATTCCATGGTGAAAAACCCCTAATACTGATCTCTAACGGAATTTCCTTTACGGCTCCGGTAGATATTGTGGATGACATAGGTGCAGCTTGAGCTGTAACTGATGTAGTATGTAACTGAGTAAATACACCCAGAATACCTGCACCAAATATTAAAAGACCTATAAGCAACCAAATACCTTTCATAGTATCCACCTCATATTTGTTTATTTATTATTAGATTTTATGTCAAATCTATTTTTAATATGATTTGCTCAAGATGTATATATATATTTTTCTTATAATTGTATGTAATTCTTAAAAATTATTTGGTATTTTATTATTTCTAATAAATTCAATGCTATTTTTAGGTATTTTTTGCTTTATCCATTTCATTAATAGAAATGTTTTTATAGCTAAGTCTCAATATGGTTAAAATAAAAATCCGATGTCAATTTAAAAAAAAGTTGGTTTATTTAAAAAAAAACTTGGAGGAGGATTCTAAGTGAAAGAAGTGAAACCGAAGGGGAAGACCCTAAAGGACAAAAAAATTTATGGAGACTTTATTGATGCTGACGATGATTCAGCCCCAATATCCCGTAGAGATTTTATAAAATCTGTAGGGGTATTAGCTGGAACACCGATGCTTGGAAGTTTCCTTGCAGGATGTACATCTAGTGCACCGGCAGAAGAAGTAGCCGAAACAGTAGAAGAAACATATACTATAAGAATTGGCTATCTCCCAGCAACACACGACTCAATATTTTTCTCAGCTATGGAAGCAGGTTACTTTAAAGAACTTGGTGTAAAAGTTGAACCTTACATTTTCTATTCTGGTGGAAAGATGGGAGAAGCAACAGCAGCAGGGAAATTAGATGCATTTATTGTTGGTAGTACCGCTCCTATGTACTATATATCTAAAGGTGCTGGCATTAGTATTGTCGGTGGAGACGCCTTTTATGGTTCAGCAGTAGTAACAAACCCCGACGATGTTGGCATGTTTAATAAGAAAGATATTAATGTATTCCAAGATGCAAACATAGCAACGATTCGACTAGGTACTGCAGATGGAATTTGGCGTGGATACCTTTGGGATGCTGGTATCAGAGATACAGACGGTGGAGATATGACTACCTTGAACCTTGGCAGCCCTGGAGATGTTGTAGCAGCTGTTCGTGGAGGTAAAGCCTCAGGAGGTTTAGTATGGGAGCCTTACGTCAGTCTAGCTGACTTAGAGGGTTATCCACCATCATTCTGGATAAAATGGTTAGATCCTCATTCATGTTGTAGGACTAGTATGAATGACAACTTTTTGAACACTAACAACGAAACTGCAGTAAGATTCCAACAAGCTATGATGATGGCTGAGAGGGATTATTATTATAATCCTGGCAATCATGAGGAATTTATTCAGCAATCTGATAAATGGCTAAGAATTGGATATGATGCACTACACAAAGGACTTTTCTATAGAGAACCAGCACTAGATGGCGATTTTAGATTAAGGCTTGGAAGTGGTGTGGCTAAACCAAATACAGACAGATTTGCAGACGTAATTCAAGACTGGCTTGGATGGAGCGATGAATTGGTAGCAACCATTAAATCTAAGGTAAATCCGAATGTTGGTTTGGAAGCAGCAAAACGTGTTGGACATGATGCCGCTACAGCAACCAGATTAACAGAGATGAACCCTGATTCAAGGGCTTACCTACAGTCTCTTGGTGTAGAAGATTCAGTAATAGAAAAGAATTTCTTCGTTAAATAGAATTTCCTTTCTATTCTCTTTTTTTATTTTTTTTTTTTTATTAGAAATATCCAGGCCTATATCCTTCTTTGAATAAAGGATATTACTCTAAAACTTTTCCAGTGCTCTTACAATCTGCTTATACAAGATTATGAAAAGAAATGCATTGGAGATGAATTAGGATGAATCCTTTCCAACAGAAGATATGCATTAGCAATTACGACAAAGCACTAGTGGAGGATATATCCTCTGTAGAATCCCCATATCTAGACCAAATTATTAACAATTTAAAATGTGGGAAGATTTTTTTAATAGAGGGGAAAAGGGAATTCCTTGAATATCTTACATACCTTATGATAATTAAGAATAGCCTATACACTGGAAAAGAGATAATGTTCATAGATTGTATGAACTCTCTAGATCCTTATATGATAGCTAGAATTTGTAGAAACGATAATTTAGATGAGAAGAGCATTTTAGATAAAATATTGATATCTCGCCCTTTCACAACTTACCAACTTAATACCCTTATTAAAAGTTTAATCAAAGCTCTAGAGAGAAAACCCGGAATGATAGTGTTTTCAGGACTACTTAATCTATTCTGCAATAATGATGTAGAGGAGGACGCATATATAATCCTGCAAAGGGTTCTAAGGGAAGTTAAAGGTATAGCAAGCGTGAACTATCCCTTATTAGTTACCCATACCACAGGAAGTAGGGATTATTTACCACTATTAGAAGACGCTGCGGATTTTATTATAGATATCAATAACCTCAGAAAACCAATTATGAGAACGACTATAGAAAGTGATTTTAATATAAGACCAACGAACGCTAATCTATTTCCCAATTTTAGTATGCAGAGTATTCTTGAAGATTATGGGAGAGAGATGTAATGGGAAGGACCATTGCAACATACAGAACAATTCTTGATAAAGAAATAGTAGGATGGAAAGACTATAGAAGGGCTTTAAGGAAAAGAGATCAGGAAATATTCGATGAACTAATACTGCATGCTAGATGCCACAGTTCAGCAGCAGGGTATCACATATCGGCGAATATATTTGAATCCATGGTTATTAGTATACTTCTAGAACTAAAGAAAGAGCTGAAAGAGATTAAAAAAGGAAAATATTGATGAACGCTTGGATTCTCGATATTTACCCGGATTATAACCGTAATGAAATGGTTATTTGGCTCAAGAATGAAAAAGGAAAATCCATTAGAGTAACAGATACTTTTACCCCTAGCTTCTATGTCAGTGGTACTAAGCATAAGATTAATGAATTATTAAAAGATTTATTCCCTTTTCAAAGTATCTGTAGTATATCCTACGATGAAAAAAAACAACAATTAGATGGTACGATTCCAAAGAATTTGATAAGAATTGGAGTATCAGAGTACTCAAAACTACACAGGATAGCAAAGAAAATAAATGAGCTAGGGGAACTCCATCATTATACCCTCTTCAACGTGGATATAGATTTAGCGTTACACTATCTATATGATAAAAAGATAGCCCCCATGCTATTACTATCTGTTGAAAAGACTATCAATGGACTAAAATATATACCTCTAGAAGATCCAACAAAAGTTCATTATCAATATCCTAAAATCAGAAAAGTGTACTTTAAAGTAGAAGTAGAAAAATATGGGGGGATAACTAAATTCGATTCACCTATAGAGAGTATAACCCTCATATCCGCTGATGGGACCTTAATCTTAGAAGGGGATGAAACAAGTATTTTAACAGATTTTATTGCAACTATTAATAATCTAGATCCTGACGTAATATACACTGACAAAGGGGATTCAACTGACATACCTTACTTATATTACAGAGCTAATATTAATGAGCTCAATAAAGCATTTAAACTAGACAGAGAATTGTATTCTTATAAAACTTGGGAGAACAGGGAAGGTCAAACATATTTCACTTATGGTAGAGTTGTATACAAACCTCCATCTTATGCCTTGAAAGGCAGAGTACACCTAGACCGAAGCCAATTTTTGTTCAGAGAGAGTGGAATTCAAGGTTTAGTTGATTTATCAAGATTCGCAGGAATACCTTTGCAGATGCTATCTCGAATGAGTCCTGGAAATGCTATTACCAGTATGCAACTACGCTATGCTATTGAACAGGATGTTCTGGTACCATGGAAGATACAGAGCCCTGAATACTTCAAAACAGCATGGAAGCTGCTACTATCTGATCATGGAGGATACATATTTGATCCAGATGTAGGGATACATGATAATGTTACAGAGTTAGACTTCTCTTCAATGTACCCTAATATAATGGTAAATTACAACATATCCCCTGAAACTGTACTTTGTAAATGTTGTAAAAATACAAAGCAGAAGGTACCTGTATTAGGCTATAATATTTGCGAGAAGAGAATTGGATTAGTGCCAAAGGTTTTAAAACCAATTATCAAAAGGAGATTTAAATATAAAAAACTAATGAAAAATACAAGTAGCAATAAAAAGGAGGTCTACCGACAGCGACAAAGCATCCTAAAATGGCTATTAATAACCTCCTTCGGATATCAAGGATATCGAAATGCTCGATTCGGACGCATCGAAAGTCATGAAGCAATATGTGCGTATGGAAGAGATTTACTACTCACAGCGAAAGAGATAGCAGAATACTTCGATTTTGAAGTGCTGCATGGATTAATAGATTCTTTGTGGATTAAAAGAAATGCAAACATTGAAGACTTAGAAGAACTTTGCAAGATTATATCGTTAAAGGTAGGTATAGACATTAATATAGAAGGTTGCTACAGATGGATAGTATTCCTGCCAAATAGACGTAATGGTGCTGGAGCACTGAACCGATATTATGGGATCTTTAAGAATGGAAAGTTAAAAGTTAGAGGGGTGGAAATGCGAATGAAAAATACACCACTAATAATTACTAGATTCCAAGAAGATGCCCTGATGAAATTAGCAGAAGCAAAAAGTATAGATGAGTTTTATACAATATTACCAAGGACGTTCAAGATATTAAAAAAATATACTGAACAATTAAAAACAGATAGGATTAGTCCTGAAACTCTAATATACAAAGTAACAGCTTCTAAAGACATCACTGATTACCGAGTTAACAACTTCTCATACGCAGCAATGCTCCAATTGAAGAAAAAGGGTTTAAAAGTCCATCCAGGGCAACAAATACAATACATCGTAACAGACCATAAATCACAGAACTATCAGAATAAGATTAAAGTAGCTAAAACGTATGAAGCTGGTGACAAGTATGATATAGAATTTTATACAAAGCACCTTATCAAATCACTGGAGAGTCTACTTCTGCCATTTGGGTACACTGAAGGTAAGTTGGAATGCATTATGAAAGGACATGAACAGAGTAGCTTTTAACAATTATTGATATCGGATTATAAAATGACAACAGAGTACAATATACTAACGGGTAACTCTCAAGTAAAAGGTAAAATAGGGGAAATTTTAGCTGCTCACTATTTAAGTGAACAAGGTTTTATAATTAATAAGGCATACAGGGTTTTAAAGATATTAGAAAATGCTAAAGTACCTAACAATTACGAAGTTCAATTTTTAAATCAATATCAAAAGACTATGGATTATTTTGCGGTATATCCTAGGGTCGACCCCCTATTAATAAGAAGGGAAGCAATTTGCGAGACGTTTACTCAAGGGGGATTGAATAAATATACACCTACCGATTCAAGTAAAGGATATGTGGTTGAAGTTAAAACGTGTGTAAATAAGAAACATGGAATAACAAAACGACAACTAAAGATGTTTCATTTAGCTGAGAAATTAGGATTCGGAGGTATGCTTATCTTCGTAAAGCTTAAGAAGAATTATTCTACGGAGATAGATGTTATAAAGAACAGAGAAATATTTAAATTTTAGTTACCCTAAATCTAATATTAACATATATTAAAAAAAAGCCTGCATTATACAATTAAATAACTTTCTAGTTAATTAAATATAAAATTTGCATAATCTTTATAAACATAATAAAGAATAGCAATAATCACCTCAAGTGAGTAAGGAGAATGAAGTGAAAGTAAGCAAATCTATAAAGTATTTGATTATTATTTCAATATTCTTAGTAACAATCGTACTTAATCAGTTTGTACCTGATGCTGCAAATAGACCAGATCAGCCAAAATTAATATTCAATATGTTTTTAGGGATGTTCATTCTCGCACTGCTGTCTGTATTTATTTACGGCCACCTCCTTGGAAGGTTGAAAAAAAATGGGGTTAGAACTATCATGGATCTATCTGTGGTTTTTGGCATATTCTTCTTTTTGTGGCTTGTATTGATTGGGAAAATGGGATATACGGACCACCTTCGATTTCCATCTCCTAATTCTGTATTTACCGTTTATCAAACTGATTTCAGTTTGCTTGTTGTTAGAAGCACTTCAAGTACTATAATAAGATTAATGCAAGGGTATGCGCCAGCTATTGCTTTAGCAATTCCTATTGGTCTTTTTGTTGGTAGACATGTAAACGTGCATGATAGAGTTGCATATCCTATTGCTAAGATGATTGCGCCGATCCCCCCCGTTATATTCGTTCCTTATGCTATTGAATTACTACCATCAATAGATATGGCAGTTATATTTGTTATTTTCATAGGGGCTTTCTGGCCCATTTATGTAAATACGGTTTACGGAGTTCGTAATTTTGATTATCGATATATAGAAGCTGCTAAAACTCTAGGAGCAAGTGAAAAGAAACTTTATACAAAAATTTTATTTCCAGGGGCTTTCCCTTCAATATCCGCTGGCCTTTTTATAGGGCTGGTTCTCGCATTTATTGTTCTAGCTGTTGCAGAGGGGATAGGAGGGTCTTATGGTTTTCCTGGATTGGGATGGTATGTCCTCTACTTCGCAGATCTTTTTGATTATGAGAAAATAGTAGCTGCTATACTTCTTATAGGTTTAGTGGTGGTAGTATGGACAGCAATATTCGATAGAGTACAAAATAGGATTCTACGATGGCAAGTAAAAGGAGATGAATAAAAATGTCATCGAAGACTAATATAGGGCTTAGGTATCTTATCAGTGTAGCAGTCTTTCCATTAATAATTATCTTAAATCTAATGCTTCCAGATGCTGCTAATAGGCCAGACCAACCTAAGAATGTGCTCAACTCCCTTCTTATAGTTTATTTCGGAATATTATCCATTTATGTTCTATATGGGCATATATTAAATAAACAACCTGAAGTTCGAGTACAGATGGTCTCTGATATTTCTCTAATTTTTGGAACCTTTATTTTAATTTGGGTAATTACCGTGGGTAAACTAGGATTTTTAAACACTCACAGCTTCCCTGACCCCAATACAGTATTTAAAGTTTATATGACTGATTTTGATTTCTTGACATATGAGAGTTCTAAAGCTTCAATAATAAGGGCATTCATAGGATATTTCCTAGCCTTGGCAACAGCCATCCCCCTGGGTATTTTAGCTGGAAGAAATCTCCGAGCATTCTCAGTGTCCTACCCATTTTCTAAAGTAACTGCCCATATTCCCCCAATCGTATATCTCCCCTATGCAGTAGCCATTTTCCCGTCTATTAATCATGCAATAATTTTTATTATATTCATCGGAGCATTCTGGCCCATATTAATCAATACTATGTTCGGCGTTTACAATATAGACCCTAAAATTATTGAATTTGCCAAAATATTGGGTGCAAATGATAAAAGGATACTAGCCAAAGTAGTTGTTCCTGCAGCAATGCCATACATTCTTGCAGGATCTTTGATAGGTCTAGTTGTATCTTTTGTTTTACTAACGGCAGGAGAAATGGTGGGAGCTAATGCAGGTTTAGGATTCTATCTAATGTACTACTTTGATGTAGGTTACTTTGATAAAGTTGTTGCAGGGATTCTCTTAATCTCTTTCTGGGTTTTCTTCTGGATTACATTTGGATTTGACCTCGTTCAATCTAGACTATTGAGATGGCAGAGGAAGATAGGGTGATTAAATGACCATGATTGAACTATCAGATATTCAAAAAATAATGAACGGAAAGATTATCCTTGACAACATAAACATTAAAGTTAATCAAGGGGAGTTTATATCAATTGTAGGCCCACAAGCTTGTGGTAAAACAAGTATGCTTCGAATAATGTCTGGACTTGATAAGGGAACTCGAGGTACTGCAAAGATACAGGGTAAGGAATTTAAAGGTCATCATCCTAAGGTAGGCTTAATTTTTCAGGAAACTCTCCTTTTTCCTTGGTTAAAGATTATTGAAAATATAACTTTTGGCCCAATCTCAAGAGGGATGGATAAAGACAAAGCTATTAAAGAGGCTAATCATTGGCTTAGTTTATTTGGTCTAGAAAAATTCGGTAACAAATGGCCGTATGAACTTTCAGGCGGGATGCAACGTCGCGTTACTATTGCCATGAACATGATAAATAACCCTGAAATTCTATTATGTGATGAGCTTCTTGGCGGACTTGATTTAATAACACGCCACTCAATTGCAGATGAATTTTTAAAATTATGGTTTGATAAAAGGCCAACAATAATATACATAACACATCTCTTAGAGGAGGCAGTTTACTTGTCACAGAAGGTTTATTTAATGAGTGCTAAACCTGGAAAGATACATAAAAAATTCGAAATCAAACTTCCCGAGAAGAGATGGGAAGTCCAGAATATTAGATTTAGCCCAGAATTCGCAAAATACGTAAATGACCTGAGAGACGAATTTTTGGAGGTTATGGAAATTGGATGACTCTATAATAAAAGCCACTGATCTTACTAAAATATATCCTCCCGATATTTGGGCCTTAGATAAGTGTGATATTGAAATTAATCGTGAAAAGTTTATTTCAATAATCGGACCATCTGGTTGTGGAAAAACTACATTTCTAAAAATTGTGGCAGGTCTTGAAGGATATCAAGAAGGAGATGTTTTATTTGAAGGTCAACGAATTTTAAAGACAACTGACTGGAAACGATCAGTTATATTCCAAGATGTTCGTCTTTTTCCTTGGATGACCGCTAAAGAGAATATCTATTTTTCTCTTGAGAATAAAGGGACATCTAAGGATGAGGTTAAAAGAATTGGTAATAAATGGATGAAAATGTTTGGTATTGATGAATTCGCTGACAAATATCCAAGTCAGATTTCTGAAGGTCAAAAACAAATGGCTGCAACTGCAAGAGTTTTAGCACTTGACCCCCCAGTAGTTCTTTGTGATGAACCTTTTAGTTCTCTTGATTGGAACACAAGAAATTTACTTCAAACAGCTTTGCTTAAATATTGGGATGAAAAAAAGAAAACTGTAGTATTTGTAACTCATGACATTGAAGAGGCAGTATTTCTTTCTCAAGAAGTTCTATGTATGTCTGCTAGACCAGGAAAGATAATTGAAATATTGAAAATAGACCTTCCTAGAAAAAGATGGGAAGTTAACAGAACTGAATCAAAACTGTTAAAATATGCATCTACTATATCTGATATTCTTGAAGAAGAACTTAAAAAAGGGAGACAACTAGAGAAAAAAGATGGTTATTAATACCCAAGGGAAGATTTAATTGAAAATAAAATTAGTTTGTGGTTTTTTGGGAACTGGAAAAACTACTCTTATTAAAAATATTCTTGAACATGATAGTAGTAATACTGTTTTTCTTGTAAACGATTTCGGAGATATGGGAATTGATGGAGAAATTGTATCTGAAACAGAATCTGTAGATATTGTTGAACTACCGAGTGGATGTATATGTTGCTCACTTCGTACTGATTTAAATCAAGCAATAACTGATATTTATAAGAAATATAATCCTAATCGACTCTTAATTGAACCTACAGGTATAGCTACCCCATCAGCAGTACTAGAAGCCCTTCAAGAACATGAACTTAGTGAAAATTTTAAGATAGAAGCAGTAATAGGAGTCGTAGATCCTACACTATTTTTTGAATTTATTGAAGACTACGTTAATTTCTTTATGGATCAAATAATAAATTCGGATATAGTTCTAGTGAACAAGATAGACATTACTACAACGGAAGAAGTTGATAAAGTTGAAGAAAAAATACATGAATTAAATCCTTCTGCATTAATTTATCGGACAAAGTTTTGCCGATTAAATCTCCCTAATGCGGAGAGAAAACGCGAAGTAAAACCATTTTTATTCAATCAGGATTTTGATACACTTTCATTTAACTCTGAAGAACAATTTAAAGAAAAAAAAATATGCTCATTTTTTAATAGTCTAAAATCTGAGAATTACGGTAAGATACTTAGAGCAAAAGGGATTTTCAAGATTAATGGAAATTCTATAAATATCGATTTCGCATCTGAAGTAATTAATAAGAAAAAAATATCACAACATGAAACTTCTAAAATAATTGTTATAGGTGAAAATCTTAATAGAGACAAAATTATTTCAGATATTAAGGAATGTATTTCTTAAGAATATTGTGTGGTAAATTCTACAGTTTAATAAAGAATTTTTTTTAATAGAAATTTATTTACCCAATTAGGTATAATTTAGATTATGCGATTTAGATGCGTAGTTTGTAATTGGATTTATGATGAGGATAAAGAAGGAAAAAAGTTCGACGATTTATTAGATAGCTATCCTTGTCCCCTTTGTGGTGCTCTGAAAAAAGCTTTTGTATCTGAAAATGGGAAAGAAAAAAAAGTATTGAGTACGGTAGCAGATAAGATAATTGATCAATTGACTTCAATTGGAGTGAAACGCATTTATGGAATACCTGGAGAATCAAATCTTCCATTGGTTGAGGCTATAAGAAGAAATAATAAAATGGATTTTATATTAACAAGACATGAAGCGACTGCAGCATTCATGGCATCAGCACATGGAAAACTAACAGGGGAATTAGGAGTTTGCTTATCTATTGCTGGGCCTGGGACAACAAATTTGATCACAGGTTTAATTGATGCTGCAACGGATGGTGCACCAGTACTTGCACTTACGGGTCAAGTACCCCAGTTATATCTGGGAAGTGAGTACCTCCAAGAAATAGATCAAATAGAACTATACAGACCTTTTACAGTTTTCAGTGAGACAATAGCTAAAGCATCACAGGCAATTATGTTAACATCAATGGCTGTAAAGAAGGCTTATTCAAAAATGGGAGTTGCACATTTAAGTTTGCCTACCGATATTCTTGCAGAAGGTTTGGATGAGGAAATTTGGGAACCTAAGGAACATGTATTTAAACCAAAGATTGTTCCACGGGAGAAAGATTTGGATACAGCAGTGGAATTGATAAATACGAGTAAAAGACCTGTAATCCTGGGTGGATGGGGAATCAGAAATTCCGGCAAGAAGATTATTAAATTTGCTGAGAAAATTTCTGCTCCGATAGTCACAACTTCTAGAGCGAAAGGAGCTGTACCTGAAACTAGAGACAATGTTCTTGGAGTGATCGGTGCTATTGGCACCACAAATGCTGCTAGAGCCTTGATAGATAGTGATCTTCTTATTGTATTAGGATCTGGATTTAGGCAGAGAAATCTTCTACCTGATGTCCCTGTTATCCAGATTGATATAGATGGTGTTAAGTTAGGGAAAAGCTTCCCTGTAAAAGTTGGATTGATTGGTGATGCTGAGATTGCTGTAATTGAACTTCATAAAAGAGTTACTAAAAAGGAATTAGATGAAGATTTTTTTAGAAAGATAGGGGAGATAAAAAAAGCTCATTTAAGAGAGATTAATAAAGACTCACTTAATATGAATTCGCCTATATCTCCAGGATATGTAATTCAATCAATTAAAAGAAACGTGGAAAAAAATGCTCTAATCTGTGTGGATGTTGGCGATCACACATATTGGTTTTACAAAAAATACATGTGTGATAATGAAGAAACGCTTCTTTCTTCTAACATGGCTAGCATGGGATTTGCCTTACCAGCTGCAATGGCATCCCAATACATCTATCCTAAGAGACAGATAATTTGTGTAACTGGAGATGGTGGATTTGCGATGGTTATGGCTGACTTCACAACGGCTGTTTACAATAAACTCCCAATTAAGGTTATTGTTTTCAACGATGGAAAATTGAAGAATATAACTAAAGAACAAGCAACACATAATTATCCTGAATACGGTGTTAAATTTATAAACCCAGACTTTGCAGCCTTTGCTGAGTCATGTGGAGGAATAGGAATAAAGGTAGATAATCCTAAATACCTAGACAAATCATTAAAAGATGCATTTTCATCAAGTAAACCAGCAATAGTTGATATCCACATTGACCCTGAAAAAATTGCACCTGCTACCGTAATTGTGCCTAACCGGTAAAACATAAAATAATTGTACTTCTATTATTTAGATTTATCGAGAACTTTTTTCCTTTTCTTTTTTTCATTTATAAATGATATAAGCTCGTTTATAGAATTGCATCTGTAAATCCCTTCATATTGAGTTAAAATAATCTTTGCACCCTTATGTGGATTAAAACTAATTTCTTCTTTTATGTTTTTAACTGCTCTCTCCGCGGAACTGACTAGTTCAGTTAATATAAATAAAGTATGATTACCAAATTTTTTGTGATTTGATAAAATCGCAAACAAGCTGGCTCCATAAATATTTGAAAATTTGTTTGTTATCTCCATAATATGGGGGGGTCGCCCGGCATTATTAAAAGATTCTTTGATTATTTTATTGTTTTCATCTTCAAGCGCTTTAACTAGAAATGCAGCTTTCATAAAATTTAAATCCGTTAGCTTATAATAAAATACATTTCTAGAAGGGGATAAAATTCTTGAAACCTCTTTTTTTTTCTTTAGACTAAATAAGCATTTAGAAAGAGTAGGTGAAGTTACACCTGTTATCTTCTTTAGATCCTTAAATCTTAGTTGTTGATTTTCAAAAAGGGATTTTTTTATTAAATTTATTGTCTGTTCTCCTTTAGTATAACTTGGATTGAACAATCTAATTCACCATGAGGCATTTTAATTTTTTTTATATTAAGTATTTAGTTTCATTATTTAGATAAATGAATCTATTAAAATATTTGGAATATTTTGAATCATCTAGGAGAGTATGATCATAAATTAATAATGTAAAGAATATTATTTTAATGTTTATAAATTAATTGAAAAAAATGTTTGATAAAAATGAAGAAAATAAAGTTAATTAATTTAATTTCTGTAATAGTAAAGAATTTAAACTTGTTTGGGTATCTCATTTTCAATGAAAAGCGACGTAGTTAAGGCCTTGCTAAAACCTGGATCTTATGACGAAGAAATCACAGCTATAAAAATGATTCAGACACACATCTCGTGGGTTTTCTTAACAGGGAAATACGCTTACAAGGTAAAGAAACCTGTTGACTTTAAGTTTCTAGATTTTACCACTCTAAATAAGCGTGAACATTATTGTAAAGAGGAAATAAGAGTTAATAAGCCATTATGTGGTGATATGTACGTGGGAGTTGTACCCATAACTAAAGGTAGAGAAATAAAGGTATGTGGAAACGGAGAAGTAATTGAATATGCTGTAAAAATGCGAGAGCTACCCCAAAAATTCATAATGGAAAAATACCTAAAAAAAGGGGAAGTTAATGAAATAGAAATAGAGAAAATTGCAGATAAGTTAGCAGATTTCCACTTAAATGCAAATACAGGGAAGGGTGTTAATAAATATGGATCTATTTCCCAAATTACAAGAAATTGGGACCAGAACTTTGAACAAACTAAAGAAATGAGAGGGGATATTGTAGCATCATACAAATACGACTTTATTGAGAAAAATGTTATGAGCTTCATCCTAAGAAACAATGACCTCTTCGAAGAAAGAGTTAAAAAAGACTGTATACGAGAATGTCATGGAGACGTACACTCAAAGAATATTTTTTTATTGAAAGAATCTGATGAGATCTACATCTTTGATGCTATAGAATTTAATCAAGAATTTAGTTGTTCAGATGTTATTGCAGAAATTGCTTTTCTAGCTATGGATTTAGATTTTCATAAAAAACCTAATTTAGCAAACCATCTGATAAAATGCTATATTGCACATACAAAAGATCTAGAATTGTATAAACTCCTTTCATTTTACAAGTGCTACAGGGCCTTTGTTAGAGCCAAAGTACATGGATTTAAACTTAGCGATGCTACGTTAAGCAAAAAAGAAAAGAATCTAGAAACAAAAAAAATAAAAGAATACTATAATCTCGCTTTTCAGTATTCAAAGGACCTATTTCAACAGCAGTTTAATCCATATCTTTTCTGAGTTTATAAATTACTTCAGTTATGCTACTTCTTAAAAAATTACTTGTATCGACTATAATGTGTTCTCTACGGATTGCATCAAATTGTGCAGATATTTTTTTATATGTTTCATAATCAGCTTGAGATAACGGATATTTATTTCTTTTTCGGCGATTCATTCTCCGTTTAATAACTTCAACAGGACAACAACATTCTACAATCCTCAAATTAATTTGATTTTCATTGGCCATTCTGTAAACCTTTTCCCGTGTTGACCTTTTATAAAATGTTCCATCTAGAATCACAGTTTCTCCTAGGCTTGTCAAGTAATTTGTAACACTGAGCATTACCCCATATATTAAGTCCTTTTCTTTTTTTGAATATCTTGGTTTTTTAAGTAACTGTTTTCGAATTAAATCTGTTCGAAGAAGAGTTCCCTTCAATTCAGAAGTTATATTTTTTGCTATGGTACTCTTTCCCGTAGCCGGTAGCCCTATTATCATAATGATTAATCCCCTAATAGTTTCACCTTCTAATATGTTCCAGATCATTAAAGAATCCGGGGTAAGAAATGCCCACACATTCTGCACCTTTTATTACAGTTTTACCTTTGGAAGCCATACCTAAAATGCTTAATGCCATACCTAATCTATGGTCTCCATGCGTGTCTACGAGAGCTCCTTTAAGATTCGGTGATCCTTTGATAATTAGACCATCAGACAGTTCTTTAATATCAACACCAAATTTCCTGAATTCTTGTGCACATGTTGTTATTCTATCACTTTCTTTATATCGAGCATGCTCTATATTCTTAATTAAAGTAGTTCCATGTGATTTACATGCAATTGCAACCACCGTTGGAACCAGGTCTGGAGAATTACTCAAATCTACTTCAATTCCCTTAAGTTCTTTACGCCTAACTTGAACCCAATTTTTAGAAATCTTAACTTCAGCTCCCATCTCTTCTAATAATTGCAGTATTAAAATATCCCCCTGCTTAGAATTTTTCTTGAGACCTAAAATATTTATATTCGCATCTGTGAGAGCAGAAAGGGCAAAAAAATATGACGCATTGGTATAATCACCTTCAATGTCATATCTGCATCCCTTATATCTCCCTCCAGATTTAATCATAAAATTATTATAATCAGTATGGTTAACTTGCACTCCAAATTTTTTCATTACATCTAAAGTTATATCAATGTAAGGTCTAGATTTTGGAGGTGTAGTTAGAACTATTTCTACATCCTCTTCAGCATATGGCGAAACAATTAGTAAAGAAGAAATAAATTGAGAACTAAAGTGTCCAGGTATCTTAACTCGTCCTCCTGTAAAATTACCCCCAGTTACAACAAGTGGTAAGGTAATATCATCTTTCAAGGAATACGCAGTTACACCTAATTGGTTTAATCCACTGAGTAAAGGACCCATAGGCCTCTTTTCGAGGGAAGAATCTCCCAGGAGGGTTACCTTCTTATCTAAAGATGCCATACTTGAAATAAGTCTTAATGTTGTACCTGAATTTTGACAATCAATAGGATTTTTTGGAGTTTTTAAAATACCATGTGATCCTTTGACGGTTGCAAATTTCCCTAGTTCTATTTCAACACCAAAAGCCCTGCAAGCGTTTATAGTAGATAATGTATCACCTGAATTTAGATAATTATTAATCTCTGATTCACCATCAGCAAGAGAAGCTATAACAAAGGCTCGATGTGTATAACTCTTTGAAGGAGGTGCGATTATATCACCATATAATCTATGAGAACATTTTACTTGATAATCCATTTTAATACCACCCAATACTATTAAATATTGTGACATGCTAGTTATTAGCATTGTGGTAAGATAAATGTTTAAAGTGTGATAGATTAAAATGGTGTTATCGAATTTAAGGAGGGAAATTGAAATCGTTGAGAGACACTCTATCGTGCTTGATTTAGTTTCAAAAAATGGACCAGTAGGCATTATAAAACTCTCAACAATGAGTGATCTGCCACAACATAAAATAAGGTACTCTCTTCGTGTATTAGAACAAAAGGGGCTAATTGTGCCATCACAAAAAGGAGCTCTATCCACAAAGAAAGCAAAACAATATAGAAAAAAAATGTATAAAGAAAGTACTTTAATTATGCAAAATTTTCAAAAACTAATTAATAACATGGAAAAATAAGCACTAGAACACTAGACTGATACGAAAATTATTTTAAAATCTCATCAAGAAACCACTCAGAATCAAATTGGATAATGTCATCATATTCTTGCCCAGTACCAAGGTAAAGAATAGGTTTATTAATAGAGCTTCCAATAGAAATTGCACTTCCACCTTTAGCATCTGCATCAGATTTAGTTAGGATCACACCATCTATGGGCACTGCTCTATTAAAAAGCTTAGCCTGTTCGATTGCAGCGTTTCCAGTCAACGCATCCCCCACAAAGATGTTTAAATCTGGCATTACTACTCTCGAAATTTTTGTCATCTCGTCCATCAGATTTGTATTTGTCTCAATCCGACCTGCTGTATCAATTAAAACAACGTCTTTATTATGTGCTCTAGAATGTTCTATTGCATCATATGCAACTGCTGCAGGATCTGCTCCTCTAGTGTGTTTAATCAATTTTACACCAAGATTAAACGCATGCTTTTCTAGTTGCTCAATTGCACCTGCCCGAAAAGTATCACTAGCTGCTAGGACACAACTTAAACCTTGATTCTGAAGGAGACGTGCAATTTTAGCAATTGTTGTAGTTTTACCTGTACCATTAACCCCTACAAAAATGATTACAAAAGGTTTTTTTTTGTTGATTTTTACAAGCTCAATAATATCAAATCCAGCGGGCAACGATTGTTTAAGAGTTGTTCGAAGAGAATTAATTATTATAGATTCAACTTCATTCCTTTTTAATCTTCTATTATATAACGCTGTCTTAATATTGGATATAATATCTTCTACAGAGTCAAAAGCTATATCATTCTCAAGGAGGGATAGCTCAAAGGATGAAAAAATATCATCTAACTTAGATTTATCAAGAATCACTTCCCCTTTAAGTAATGCACCAGCCTTATCCCCTATGGTTATTTCATTGACCTCGTTGAGGGAATCCTTAATTTCATGTAATCTTTTTTTTAGACCCTTAAACAAAGTTATCTTACTCCCTTTTCCCCCTCTACTATACTACGAACCTGTGGACTAAGTTGCTCGATTCTATCCAATAATGAGCCAAGTTTTTCTATAATATCTTTTCTGACCACTTCAAGTTCTTTAAGTCTAGCTTTTAAATCAGTTTTGGCGTCAGGAATAGGTTTTTTTACAGAAACATCAGAACCCAAACCAATCAATACCTTCTTCGCATCAATAATTTTTGCGGATACAAAAGAATCTCCACCAATGGGAACAAGAATCTCTTTCTTATTATTTTTTATCTCATCTAATGTGTTTAACACTATATCTAGTTCAGCCATGCTCGCATTTATCATATCCCGATTTTTCTGTAGAGCATCTGCTTGATTTCTTAAATACTCGTATTCAGCTAAGATTTTTTGATTATCCCCGTTCAAGAATCTACCTCCTCAATATTGTCGATTTGTATTTTATTCCTAGGAGTCTTATGTTTACTCCCCAAATCAGAATACACAAATTCTTTAGCGTGTTCCTCATTATCACTCATGATAAATTTTTCAAAAGGTTGCATTGATTCACCCATCCTAAACTTTCCTTTAATCATAAACTTTTTTTTATCCATATCCTAACCTCCTACAAGTATCCCAAGGAATCCTCAATCCGAACAATTTCAGGGCCAGTGGTTACATCGCCTATAAGTGCACCGTTTTTATTTACTATAAGCCCTGTCTTAATAAATCCTACCCCTCTATTAATGGTTCCAATTTCAACCTCAACATGTAAAATATCGGCTATCCATTCTAAATCATCTTCTTTAACAAGTGGATGAATTAAGGCACCTTGATTTGTAGCTACCCCAACGCTTCCAACAGTTTTAAATCCGCCAATATTACGAGACACTACTTCACAATCTAAAAAATCTTCGATTGATCTAGCAGTTCTTTTACTTAATAATTCACTAATAATCGCTGCCCGATCGTTTGAAAGAATAAGATTGCCAAGAGCTGTATGTTTATCATTAATAATGTATACAGATAAACCAGCGGACTTTAAAGCTTGAATCTCTGTTTCAGATGCGTACTTAGAAATTAAAATTCCTTTATTATTTAAAACAGACATAACACCGATTAAACGTGTACCTAGAATATTGATTTTAACTACTTCCACATCTAAAGATGCCTTTAATATAGAAAAAAAATTGTTAGAACAATTTACAGGAAGAACCGCAAGATTGTCATTGGAAACAGCAAAAACGCCTATATTTGGATTCCTATTATAGGCGATTAATTTAAGCACGTATATCACTCAGCTAAAGTAATCAGCACGCTCCCATCATCCCTACTTGATGCCTTTACTTTTATTTTAGTAGGGATATTACGAATCCCCCGTTCCCAAATTTTCTCGTTTAATACCCCATCAAACTTTACAATTTCACATTTCATATGCTTCTTGATAAAGGTCTTAATATGCTTTACAGCCTTAGATGCTCGCTTATTTTTTGGACACTTTCTTACATCTATCAATCGAATTGTATATACTCTATCCATAACAGCAAACCTATACCTTTAATTTACTTCTCCTCCAATGATGGCGCTTAGGATGATTTCTCTTTTTACCCAATGTTTTACCAACCACCCAAACTGGAACAGGACGATTCTGTTTCATAACTTTTCCAAGTCTTATTTTCCTAGGTAACTCAACTTTTCCCATTATTCTGCCCTCAGACCCACAACTCTTGATTGTATATGAAAAGGGAAGATATTTTCAGGATTATGACCTTCCTTCCTTAAAAATAACCTGATTTCAGACTCATAATCTCCTTTATCAAAATCTTCAGACGACCCTTCATCGTACATAATAATCTCCTTTGCTATTTTATTTATTCTCCTATATCCGATTCCCTGTAATGGAGCAATATATTCGATTTGATTTGAATCTTCAAGACTTCTTATATCACTTTTACTTAATTTTGGTGCTCTATCATCCCGCCTAGTACCGTCAGCAACTATGCTATTTTTTTTTGCAACAAATTTAAGTGCTTGTAAATGTATGTTATTAATTCCGTTGTTTGGATACCCATCCTTTAATATTCTTTCGCATGCATTTTGAAGAATATTTATATTCATTTTAATCAATTTATGAGGAAATCCAATGTGTTTAGCCGCATCACGGGCATGTACCCAATTATTCTGAAGCCCAAATGTGATGGTACAAAGTTTTACACGAAAACCAAGCTTCTTTAGGATATACGCTGCCAGTGAACTATCTTTCCCTCCACTATAAAGGAGTGTCACTTCCTCCATGAATCCGTCCTTATTTTGATATCTCTCTTTTTCTGTTGAACTTTGCCTAGAATTTGTTTCAGTTGAACATCAGTTACTTTTTGCTTAACTTGGCCTGATTGTGCTAATTGTATAAGAAAACTTTCAACCTGCATGCCGAACTCGGGTCTAGCCAATTTCACATTTGCCAGTCTACTTCTAGCCTCAGAAGTTAAAACTTCCATTAAAATTGACCTTCTCTGGTGTTCAACCTGTTGTATTTGATCCTGTCTATAGTTATCTTCTTGAAGCTTCGCTTGGAGTTCTTGAAGTTTCTTCCTCTTTAGTCCTTCTGGATCCTCCATTTAAATTACCTTAATATTTTTTAAGAGCGGGTATATCTCTTCTAATTTTATGTGAAAGTGAATCAAGCAATGACACACCTTCTGGAGTAGTTATCCTGCCCACCTTTGTTTTTTTAATAAGGCCTATTTTCTCAAGTTGTTGGAGAATATCTCTGATTATACTTCCACTAGCCCCACCTACACCTTCGGGCTTATATCCTCTATTTTTTTTACCACCATAAATCCTTCGCAACCGGGGGATACCTATTGGACCGATGATATGAATTTTTCTAAATATGGATGCGCACTTTAGGAACCACCAGTCAGGATTTTCTGGACTTTTCTCCTTGTTTGCCCCAGTTTTTACATAAGCACTCCATGCTGGAGGACTCATTTTCCCAGAATCTTTAAATTCCTTGGATATTAGATTTATAGCCTTATCTGCGGGAACGTCGTATATAGTAGTCATTTGAATTCTCCTTATTTTTTAACCTCTTAAAGGTTGTAGATGGGAAATCTCACTATATTGCCACAATCAAGACAGGTATTTATAACTCGTCCTTTATGAATCCTTGTCTTACAATTTTCTCCCTGGATCAAGTAAGAATAGCATTTCTTACACACTTTATGTTTCCAAGATGCGGGGAAGGGAATAGTATTCCGCATAGCAATTTTTTTAGCGAGAGTTGTGTATCTATTAGCTTTGTCCTTATTCCTAGAAGATATCTCTTCTGCTTTTTTCATCAGAATATCAATGCGTTCTAAAGCAATTGATTTATTTCTTTTTCGACGAGTCATGGTTATGAGTACCAATTAAATCAGAGTGAAATGTTTTATGTTTTTTACAACAAATGCGACCTGCGGGATTCGAACCCGCGTTACAAGCTTTTTCCGTGGGAAATAGATAGACTAATTCTCGCTTGGCAAGCTTGAGTCCTACCACTAGACTAAGGTCGCTAATTTTCACCTAGTTTTCTGGTTATTAGCCTTAATTTATTTAATACTTTTTAAATATAAGATGATTTATTTGGATATATTCTTATCTAAAGACCAATCTGAAAACTTGGCCTGAGTGGATGGCTATTAAATCTCCGTTTTTGTTTTCATTTATTCCGAAATTGTCCACGCCACCGTTGTTCGTTGCGAAGGTTGATTTCACTGGATTATTGAGGGGCCATAGCTCGTAATTTTCTATTGTAGAAACGAGTAACGCATCTTCCTTGGAAAGGTACTCCATTCTAGGAACAGTGATGGCATCATTATCCAAAACATTGGATGCAAAGATGGTTGCTGTGCTCGCATCGTTTTGGATTTTAAAAATTACGTTGGCTTTCCGCTCAAGCACATAGATATTTCCTGAGTTGTCCACTGCTCCTGTCGGTAAGCTCCCTTTAATCAATGTATTGGACAGTTCCATTACTTTTGTCGCCTTCTTCGGGGAATCTAAATATATCCTCCATATTGTTGTCCTCGATGTTTCAGGATTGGCAGTGAAGGAGATCATGGCGTTGTTTTTGGAATCGTAATGCAAACTTACAATCGGTAAATTTGAATAGCCAGATGCCCAAGATGTTGCAGAACCGTCTTTAGTAATCTTCAAGATACTGCCATCAGTCATGCCAGCGTAAATATTTCCATCAAAGTCGCGTTCTAAGTGGCGGCAATATTCTTCTCCCAGATCTTCGGTAAAAGGAGTAAACCCTGAACTACTGACACTCAATATAGACCCTCCTAAATGATCTCCATCGCAGACCAATACCGTCCCATCGTCCGTTTCAACAATGCCAAGGGCATTAACGTACTGAGTGAGATATTCTGCTCTTGCAGTAGACGGGTTGTAGCTGACTATATTTGCTCCAACTCCATTACCCACTAAAAACGCAGAGTGCGCCGATGACCATATCATAGGCCCAGCCCCTGAAATGGAATCCATTACTTTTGTAAAGGATCCCCCATCATATTTGTTTAAGCTACTAGACCATTGCTCCAAAGCAGCAAAAGAATAAAGGGTGTTTTCTCCATTAAGGGCAATGGCAATAGGCTCAAAAGTCCCGGGAATCCCCACTCCAGTGGCAATGACTTTTCTAGATTTATCCGAAAGGTCTAATTCTGTAATCCGTCCGGCAAAAGTTTCTGAATAATAAAGTATGTTATTGGTTTCATCTAGGGCTAATTGAAAGCATCCATCCACACCGGTAACTAGGGTGGATATGCGCTTACCATTAACACCGTAGTGAATGATCTTACTATTTCGTCCTTGGGAGCAAGTGTAGAAAGTATCGTCTAAAGTATTAACCGCAATTGAGCTGGCGTATATCCCTGAATTTTTCAAGGTGGTCATATCTCCATTGGAGAACCCGTATAACGCAGTTTGGGAAGTGCCAATTAGTAAACGTCCCAGCCCGGGTTGATATCCTATGGAAAACACCCTAGACAACGAGCTTATATCGGCATAAGTTGAAAACTTACCTGTTGTGAGAAGCTTAATAATCTTATTATTACCCCTTGAGGCGATAAAGATGTTGCCCTCGCCATCCAGGGTTAAATAACTAGGATAAACAAGGGGGTGTTGGTATACCATCTCCTCCTCCCAATTTGTTTTAAGATCTTTAACAGCACCAGGAATAGATGTTGTCAGCTGGGATGTAGTTGATTTCATCTCAGTGTCAGATGTAATTGATTTCACCTCGGTATCTTGTCCCCCACCAATACACCCAAAACTCAACAGCAATAAAACAAGACCAATAAGTATTAAGTAATTTCTCATCAACCATCCCCCAATATCTCTTGAAACTTATTGAGGATAATAGTACTTAAATATAACCAATTCAACAGAACTGAAAAATCAAAAAATGGCAGAATTGTGCTTAATAACAGAAGAATAAAACAACTCTTCTTTTAGGAAAATTCCTCCTTATCGATGAGATAAACCAGATACTAGAAGGGAAATCAAAAATAAAACTAAAACTATAAAATGGGTCCGGCTGGGATTTGAACCCGCGTTACAAGCTTTTTCCGTGGGAAATAGATAGACTAATTCTCGCTTGGCAAGCTTGAGTCCTACCACTAGACTAAGGTCGCTAATTTTCACCTAGTTTTCTGGTTATTAGCCTTAATTTATTTAATACTTTTTAAATATAAGATGATTATATTAGTATTGGATACCCTATATATTGGACATACAATAAAATAGTGTGATTATGAAGATGGACAAAAAAATCGTGCGCAAAGCCTATGGTAAGATCGTCGAAGCCTCGGAAAGTTGTGATTGCACCACCCGCAGAACAGATGCAAGGGCCTTCGTCAAGGGAATTGGTTACTCCGAAGAGGAGCTCAAAGATATTCCAGAGGCAGCTAACCTCGCCCTCAGCTGTGGGAATCCCATCGCATTAGCGGGCCTTAACAAGGGTGATGCCATCCTTGACCTCGGATCTGGTGCTGGATTTGATTGTTTTCTAGCCGCGTCAAAGGTCGGTCCTAAAGGGCGCGTTATCGGCGTTGATATGACCCCTAAGATGATTGAAAAGGCAAGGGAGAATGCAACTGCGGATAACGCCGAATTCAGGCTTGGCGAGATTGAAAACCTACCTGTTGCTGACAGCTTTGTTGACGTGGTCATAAGTAACTGCGTGATCAACTTATCTCCTGATAAGCCGAAGGTCTTCCAGGAGGTCTACAGGGTCTTAAAGCCTGGCGGTAGAATAGCTATCTCTGATATCGCCCTGCTGAAGGAACTTCCAAGGAAAATTAGGGAAAGCGTCGAGGCCTATGTGGGCTGCGTCGGGGGAGCAGAACTCATTGAGAAGTATAAAAAAATCGTGGAAGCGGCGGGTTTTAAAGATGTTAAAATCACGGTTAAAGGCTCCTCAGCTTGTATTGACCCGGGCATAAAAGATTCTATAGACAGGGCTATTTTGGACTGTTTAGGGGAAGGTGAATCTCTCTCAGACTTTGCAGTTAGCGTTTATGTGGAAGGGCGAAAATAAAAAAAATCGGGTTTGTGGTTAATAACAGAAGGATAAAACAACTCTCCTTTTTAGGAAAATTCCTCCTTATCGATGAGATAAAATGGGCCCGCTGGGATTTGAACCCAGGACCTCCTCCGTGTCAGGGAGACGTCATAGCCAACTAGACCACGGGCCCACATAGACCAAGTAATAAATTAAGATTGATATAAGTATAAATATATAGTTAATGGAAAATTCAATACTTCGATTAATGATATTTGAAATTACGGAATTAATAAGTAAAATCAAATACTAATAATCTGGTAGTGTATTAAAAGGATATACAATGCATGAACACTACTATACAAATAAACCAAAGTCAATTGCAAAAGTTGGAATGTTAGAGGTAACTCTACGGGGAGAGACACTACTATTCTTAACTGCAAGTGGTATTTTCTCTTACAAAAAAATAGACAACGGTACAGCTTTATTGGTTGAAAAGATGATAATAAATGATAATGATCGAATCCTAGACCTTGGATGTGGATACGGTATCATAGGAATAGCTGCAGCAAGATTGGGTAAGGATATTAAACTTGTTTTAACAGATATCAATTCCAGAGCAACTAATCTCACCAAGAAAAACTTAGTCTTAAATAATATTGAACAAGGATTAGTAAAAAATGGGCATCTTTATGAGCCTGTATCAAATGAAAAATTTGACACTATCTTATGTAATCTACCAATGAGTGCTGGACTTGATTTAGTTTATAAGATAATTGAAGATGGATACAGATATCTAAATACGGGGGGTAGTTTTCAGTCCGTTGCAAGAAAAGGGTCGAAAAGAGTGGAAAAAAAGATGTTTGATATTTACGGTAATATTAAAATTATGGCTAAAAAAGGAGGATATAGAGTATTTATCTCTAATAAGATTAATAATCGACAATCGAGGGAAAAATAGGTTCATCAATCAAATAAAATAAATAAAAAAAGTGAAATGAACTTCCACTTCCCCTTATTGCCTAAAACAATTTTAAATCACAGGTGATGCCAATCACTTACCTCATCAGCAGACAACTTAGTATCCTTAACAGACCAGGTAGGAGCAATAGGATTATGTATTTTCTCCAAATCTTCTAACTTTTTCATTACACTAGCACAATTTTCTTCCATTTCCTCTAATCTTTTTTCTAATTTACTAACTCTGGTAATTTGATTCTCCAAATCTTCCATTAAATATCTACCTCCTAGGAAATAGATGGTTTTACTCTTTAATAAAATGAATTAAAGAAGAGAGTCACTAAAAAGAGATATGCATATATAAATGACTATTAAATTTACAAAAGAGATATAGGGTAAAATAATAATACACTTTAATAATTGACTAATTTATCTCTAATAAAAAATAATAAATAATAAACTAGATGTTCCCCAGAGGGAATTATTTAAAATTCTAAAATAACACCTAATAAATATTGCCGGGGTAGCCAAGCGGACTACGGCGCCAGACTTGAGATCTGGTTCTCCCTCGGAGAACATGGGTTCGAATCCCATCCCCGGCGCTTTGCATTAATACTACTTAAAATTACACGTCAAAGGTTCAATTGCTAAAGTTAGACTGATTTATTCTTATTTTTTTCTCAAAATAAATATCCTGTTAATTCCTGACACCATTGCTTCAACACTGGCCATTACTATATCTTCCCTTGCAGCTCTAGCAATAACATGATTGCCTACGCTATCTTCAAGCTTAATTATTACTTCTGCCAAAGCATCGCTTCCACCTGTTATAGCTTCAAGACGATATTCAGTTAGTTTGATATCTTCAAAATCTCGGAGAACGTTTCGAACAGCATTTAATGCAGCGTCAACAGGACCTACACCTATGTCAGCACCAGTGATTTCTTTATCTCTGAGTTTTAATTTTACCGATGCTGTAGCAGTTATCTTATTTCCAGTCATTACAGAAAGCTCTTTTAAAGAAATTAATTTTTTATCCTTTGTAACTTCACCTAAAACTACCTCTGCAATGGCTTGCAAGTCAGCATCTGTTACCTGTTTGCCTTTATCGCCTAAATCCTTAACTCGGGAGGTTATATCTAAAAGTTGATCATTATTAACAATAAGCCCCATATCTTCAAGCATAGCTTTAATTCCGTGAGTTCCAGCATGCTTACCTGAAACTAATCTTCGCTTGTGTCCCACCATTTCAGGAGTCATGACACCTGGCTCAAAAGTGTCGCTTTTTGTGAGAACACCATGTGTATGAATACCCGACTCATGTGAAAATGCGTTCTCACCACTAATTGGATGATTAGGCGGCATTTTTATGCCTGTGAGTCTCTCAACTAATTTTGAAGTTTCATACAAATATTCTGTATTGATATTAGTTTTTACATTGTATATTGAAAATAGACTCATAACAATTTCTTGGAGATTCGCATTTCCGGCACGTTCCCCTAAACCATTAATTGTACACTGCACTTCTCTAGCTCCTGATTCCACAGCTGCAAGACTATTTGCTACTCCAAGTCCGAAGTCATTATGACAATGAACGGCAATAGGAATATCTACAACATTATAAATTTCACTAGTAAGTGTACGCATAGCAGGCGGTATCATTATACCAACAGTATCGGGAATATTTATTATATCGGCCCCAGCATCTTCCACCGCCTTGTATATCTTGACAAGATAATCCAGGTCACTCCTCGTTGCGTCCATTGATGAGAAGAGACATTGCATTCCATGATCTTTAATGTAGGAAACTGCATCCACGGCCATATCCAATATTTCCTCCTTTGATTTATTAATGGTGTATTTAATTTGAATATCGCTTGTAGATACAAAAGTATGAACTAAATCTACATTGGATTCAAGACTAGCATCTATATCTGATTTAAGTACCCTTGAGAGGCCACAAATACTCGCATTTAATTCTTGATTTACTATCTTCTTAATTCCCTCCTTTTCCCCATCTGAAGACATAGGAAATCCTGCCTCAATTACATCAACCCCTAGCTTATCAAGTTGTATTGCTAAAATAAGTTTTTCTTCACTTGTGAGAGATATCCCTGGAGTCTGTTCTCCATCTCGAAGGGTAGTATCGAAAATTGCTACTTTTTTAGGAAGATTCATTCCTTTTTTCGATTGTTTTATGATATTAACCATATGCTAGCCTTTAAAATTTAACCACGTTTAGATTACTCGAAATATAACCTTAACTCTCCTCGTCATCCTTTAAACCTTTAAGTTCATTGTAAAATTTCCCAAATTCTTTTTCAACATCGGTTAATGTATCTTTTAAGTAGTCGAGACGATTAAAGGTATTAGCAATCCTTTCTGAAAATTCATCAGATACTAATTGTGTTTTACCAATCTGATATAACTGTTTTATCCTATTTGATTTATTAATCCCTGAGATTAGTACCATTACTCCTAGTCCATGATGGCGGTGCAGTAAGAGATCTCCCCCCCTCACCTCTATACCCTCTATATTCTTCTCTACCCATAGTCTTGCTGGAATGCTACCAATAAAATCTAAATATTTCTTGGGACCTATAACAACAACTAAGGCCTTTTGAGACTTGTCAACTCCTTCAGGTAACAATAATTTTTTCACTGCCTCCTTAGTTAATGAAACAATCAAATCAGCTCTATCAATATTTGTTTTTTCATCCTCTAAAATAGCTGAAACCTTGAAATCTGAGTTTGCAAGCCCAATTGAAGTTAGACCGGATAAAGTGTTTATAACATCACTAGTGCTTAATATACTCCCCTTATTCCTATTTCGATAATTATATTCTCCAATCTCAAAGAGTGCAGATAAGTATGCATAGATACTTTCATTGATAATTTTATAAGCACCTCTTAATTGGAGGTCAGATTTCAGAGAGTCATTATCAATAGGGAAAAAAGCATCACAATTATTCCAGGCATTCTTAAAGCTTTTAGTGAAGTTACTCATTACTATAGGATGATCATCCTTTGAAGGTAAAACTCCAACAAAGTAAACTGGTTCTGTATACTCCTTATTCAACTCTTTAAGTAAATCTCCAACGGCACCACCAGTTCCACCCCCAAGGCCAGCGATTACTAAATAGCAATCAACTTCCTCCTTAATCGAATCGAGTCTACCCATTATATTACGAATTTCTCTAGCCATCAAATTCGTACCTATCTCGAAATTTTTACCTGTGCCATTTCCATCCAATACATCTTCTCCTAAAAGGATGCGATACTTGTTTTTATGGTGATTTAATTCGCTTTGATCTGTATCAAAGATAATGCCCGGGAAATTTCCTTTATTAAGAAATAGACTGGCTATTCTACATCCCGCTCTACCTAGACCGATAATTAGAGGTTTCAATTAAATCATCCAAGTTCTTCACGTTTTTTCATTAGAAGAAATAAAACACTAGCGAAAAATATTAGTCCAAAACCAATTAAACCATACTTAAACAGATTATTCTTGGTATTAAGAGTGCTTTTTAGAGCCGTTGAATCAGACATTATTTCATCCATTATTTTTATAGCGCTATCCGCAGTATTTTTAGATAATTCTATATCATCTTTTTCATAAAGAGTTTCTGCGTTTTTAACAAGGTCCTTAGCAGTATTTAATTTGTAATCTAGAGGTGCTGTATCAATACCGATAGAATTTAGATCTTCCAATGCTTTTTCTACATTAGAAAGTTCATAATTAGCGTTATCTATGGCATTTAAAGCTTCACTAATAATGATATTAGAAACAGTTAGTGAAAGTTGGCCATCATTCTGATAAACTCCCTCTTCTCCCTTGAATTTAACGAAGGTTTTGACGTCCAATAGGTTAATTATAGTTTGTTTGGTAACTTTAGGCGCTAAACCGAAAGAAATGATAATCTCTATATTTTCTACTCCATTAGAAGGAAGAAGGACCTCAAACTCTGAGTCCCCATAAAGTTTAAGGTCACCATCAATATTTACCTCAATCCTTGGTCTTTCAATATCCGTTGATATATTAAGTCTTGCTTCGTCTGGTATGGGTGTACTACCTTTCAATTCGATCCGAGCATTAACTAATTGACCAATTTCTGCAACACCCTCCGGATTTACTTCTGTGTAATGGACAGTGAGATAATCAGGAACCATTGCATATACTGGATTAAAGCTAATAATAGCCAGCAACAGAGTTATATAAACTACAGCTTTCATATCGTATCACCATCATATAGAGTTTATATCATTTAGAAGGCTTTGAAATTCTGATGTGGTCTCTTTCCCTTTTATTTCTGTAGTAAGTCTCTTTTCAATTCCCTTTATCCCACTTAAAATTCCATAGCAATTAATAAATTTTGAGTTAAATTGAGGTTTATAATCGCAAATGAGAATTGCACCAAATTTTTCCCTTATCCAACTTTCAGCTGAACTTTGACCATGAATTTTACTTTTATTTCCATATATAACCAGGTATAAAGATTCAAAATTTTCTTGCAATTGTACAAATAAATAGTTCTTAATCAAATTTTTTACCAAATCTATTAGCACCACTGATTCGGCATTAATTTTCATCGACGCAAAAGATGAATTTCTTCCCTTAATAAATTTAAACGGAACATCCCACTGGATTGAACTAAGAAACCTAATTATCGCCTCATTACTACCTTGAAATTTATTACTGTTTTTTCCACCAAGTCTATACAATGTGTCATTATCAATTATTATTAAACCATCTGCCTCCTTTTTGATTTCATGAAATCCGATTTCAGCATTTTTTGAATATATATTACCATCTCTAATTGATGGTAGGAGTAGTACGCCTATAACTGGAATATCATAAATGGACTTTATTTTATTTGCTAAAACTGAAAATCCTCCTGTACCTGTTCCCCCACCTAATCCTGCAATGAGGAAAATTATTTCAGCACTCCCCAGATCAGTATTTGAAAGTATGCCCAGTACTAAATCCAATTCATTAGTCACTAACTGTTTACCAAAGTCTATATCACTTCCCGCACCATGACCTTTTGCTAAACTTTTACCTATTAGAATTCGATTGTTAAGGGGTATAGAAGTAAGTTTATTAATAGCTTCGGAAGTATCAACAGCAACACCACTAATCTGGATTTCTTTGGGAGATGACATTCTACTTTTTAGGCTATCTATCAAACTTTTTTTATATACAAGTTCAATTACTTTACAGCCTGCACCTCCAAGGCCAACTAAAAATAGCATCCAATTCACCTATTTTTTCAGATTTTCAATCTCCCCTAGGAAATAATCTAAATCTTTCTCTTTACTTGGTTCCTCAGCCTTTCGTTCTTGAACATATTTTGCCCGTTGAAGCATACTGACCACCCTTGGAGAACTTGATATACCTGAAAGTAGGACAACACAGCCTACAAAGTTACTATTTGGCAATGGATAATCCCCACCTCTAACTTCTGTTCCTGCTATTGTTTTCTCTAGCCATTGCCTACTTTTTTCAATTCCTTTCCTATCAAGTTGATCGGGAGGTCCCGCTATAATTATTAAAGCCTTACTTGTAGATTTTGAATCACAAGGGAGTAGAAGTCGTCCTTTTACAGCACGTTTTACAACAGAAAAAATTCTTGCAGCCTTACCTGTTTCATACTGGTCCTTCCCTAAAAACTTAGAAAAAATCCTTTTCTTAGGTACTGCCTCCGATGCATAGCCTATACTGCAAATACCCCCTACTTTCAATGTATTAATTATTTCAGATGCATCAACAACCATTTCGGCGACTTGAGATTTAGAACTAATTTCTCCTGACCTAAAAAGGATTCCTAGTCTTTTTGCTATATCAGAATTTATTCTATCATACGCTTGTCGTACACTTTCTCCTGAATGAAGAAAAGCTCCATTATCAACAAGGATTGCAGCATCACATGTAGGCAAAAGTGATTTTAGACTTCTAGCTGCATTTAAGGTATATATATCCCCTTCATTTTCTGCTGGAAGAATTCCTACACTATATACTGGTTCATCATAAATTTGCTTTAGACTATTGCACACAACACTTATAGCACCACTACCCGTTCCTCCGCCTAACCCAGCAATGACAAAAAAAGCATCTCTATTACTAACATCTAAATGTGAGACATGATTAAGGATAACATCAATCTCATCCTCCATGATTTTAGCCCCTTTTTTATTATCCGCCCCTACCCCATGTCCCTTAACAACTGTTTCGCCAATTAAAAGTCGATCTTCCATTGATATATAACGAAGTCCCATTAAATCACTTTTGGCTGTATTTACTGTGATACACTTTATGGTACCTGAAAATTCGCTCTTTTTATCATCTAAGGTGAATTCATCAGCGATTTTACCCCCCGCTTGTCCAAGACCGATTATTAAAACCTTCATTAAAAAATCCTCTAGATAACCTCTTTTCTTTATATTAAGGTATCTTACTCTTATATATCTACCCTATTTAGGCTTCTTTTTGTATACCCAACTAATCCATCAGATTTTAAAAGTTCCAATAGAAAATTTGGAAGAGGCTTAAAATTAAACATGTTATTATCATTTAAATTAGTGATTGTACCTTTAACAAGGTCTATATTTATCTTATCAGTTTCATTTACTCTTAGATTACATTCCACAATAGGGAGGCCGATATTTATAGCATTTCTAAAAAAAATACGTGCAAACGATTTAGCTACAACACATGATATCCCGATGCCTAAAAGTGCTCTAGGTGCATGCTCCCTAGATGATCCACACCCAAAATTATCATCAGCTACGAGTATATCTCCAACTTTGACATCTTTTACAAATCCCGGTCGTGACTTTTCAAAGGCGTGTCTGCCGAGTTCAATATGATTTCCAGTGGTTAGATACTCAGCAGGGATTATCTGATCAGTGTCAATATTAGAACCAAATTTCCAAACTGTACCAACTATGTTTTCTATTTTAGCAGTTGTTTTCATTATTTCAATACCTGAGATGCCTCATAATATTTCGTTTGGATCTGTTATTCTTCCCTTTACCGCGCTTGCAGCAACTACCGCCGGATTTGCTAAATATACTTCACTTTCTTGATGCCCCATCCTACCAACAAAATTTCGATTGGTTGAAGATATACATCGTTCTCCTTTAGCCAACACCCCCATATATCCTCCCAAGCAAGCCCCACAAGTTGGACCACTAACAAACGCATTACTGTCTAAGAAAGTTTTTACTAAACCCTCTTTTATAGCTTGATTAAATACTTCCTTACTAGCTGGTACAACTATCATTCTTACATTATTATGAATCTTACGGCCGGATAATATTCCTGCTGCTAACCTTAGGTCTTCAATTCTCCCATTAGTGCACGACCCAAGATACGCTTGATCTATGGTTAGATTGGCAAGCTCTGATGCAGGGGATATGTTTTCTGGGAGAGATGGTTTAGCAACAGTAGGGATTAAATCCTCTGCCTGATACTCAAAAGTATCAATATATTCCGCATTCTTATCTGGATAAATTGGATTGTAATCACCCTTCACTCTTCCATCTAAATAATTAAACACTGTATCATCAGGTGAAAAAACACCCGCTTTTCCTCCAGCCTCAATTGCCATATTAGCAATTGTTATTCTGTCTGAAAGAGGCATCGATTTAAGTGTGGTTCCATGAAACTCCATGGATTTGTATAAAGCACCATCGACCCCAATGTCTCCAATGATATTTAAAATAACATCTTTACCCATAACATAACTAGGTAAATTTCCATTAACAATAAACTTCTGAGTTTCAGGAACTCGAAACCAGAGTTTACCGAGAGCCATAGCTGATGCTGCTTCTGTTGATCCAACACCTGTAGAAAAAGATCCTAACGCACCATAACTACATGTATGAGAATCTGCACCAATAATGAGCCTACCAGGTGCTGCAAATCCATTTTCTATCATTAGTTGGTGACAAATACCTGAATTTCCGACTTCAAAATAATTTTTTATACTATACTTTTTGGCAAATTCTCGCATTGCTTTAGCCTGTTCCGCACTTGCCACATCTTTAGCAGGAACGTAGTGATCAGGTATTAAAACAACTTTTTCTTGAATAGGTTGAACCCCAAATGTATCGAATACTTCAAAAGCTGGTAAACCTGTGACATCGTTTAACATCACATAATCAATCTCAGCTTCTACTATTTCTCCTGGTTCTACTTTCACCTTTTTAGATGATTTTGCTAAAATCTTTTCAGAAATATTCATTTTATAATAATCCCTAATTTTAACTTAATAATATATTTATGGGAGAAAATAATTTATGATATGACAATAGAAATTTCATTAATGAAAATAAGTGGAGAATACCAACAAGTAACAATAAGTGGTATTTTTATGGCTAAAAATCAGGAGGGAATAGCCCCCATTATTTTTCTAGAAAATAATAAAAAAAAAATTCTGCCCATATATATTGGAGCTGCAGAGGCTTTTTCAATCCAAACAGCTTTGGAGAAAATACCATATCCCCGCCCACTAACACATGATCTTTTGTTAAGTATAATGAAAGAGCTCCAATCAAGTGTAGAAAAAGTACTAATTGATGATTTAGACGATGGAGTATATTTTGCCAGAGTCGTAGTGAAAAAAAATGGTGATAAATTTGAATTTGACGCACGACCAAGCGATAGTCTGGCACTTGCAATTCGTACAAAAGCCCCAGTTTATGTTTCTGAAAAGGTGATGGAAAGTGCATCCGTTGAAAAGGACGCATATAAATTAAAATAAGTTATATTTCAGATTGATAAACTTTTAAGTACAAATGGTAGGATATTAGTTAGATACCTATGAGCTTAATCTTTACAGTACTCTAAGTTCTTAGTTTTATTAATTCAATTAAGTTACAATATACTTTTAAATGTAGGAATAAAATAAAAATCATGGTTCTTGAAAAGCTTAGTGAATCTTTAACCAGTGTTGTAAAGAAGATAACCCTTGCTGGAATAGTGGATGAACGACTTATTAAAGAGGTTGTCCATGACATTCAGCGTGCACTTCTTAGTACAGATGTTAATGTGAAACTTGTTATGGATATTTCAAAAAAAATCGAAACACGCGCTATAAAAGAAAAATCCACTCCTGGTTTAGGAAAAAAAGAACACGTTGTGAAGATAGTTTATGAAGAATTAGTAGATATATTGGGAAATAAACAAAGTCACCAATCTTTTGCTAAGGGCCGACTTATGCTTGTTGGATTACAAGGATCTGGCAAAACAACAACAGGTGTTAAACTAGCACGATATTATCAGAAACGAGGAGCTAAACCGTGTATAATAGTAACCGATACGTATAGGCCTGCAGCTTTTGATCAGGCATCACAACTTGCCGAACCGTACGATATTAAGGTTTTTGGAGATCCTAAAAATAATGATCCAATAGATATAATGATTAAATCGCTAGAACAAACAAAAAAATTTAATATGGTTATTCTAGACTCGGCTGGGCGACATAAGAACGAAGAAAAGTTATTCAAAGAGTTAAAGAATCTAGAAAGTGGATTTAAACCTGATGAACAGTTTCTAGTAATTGATGGATCAATCGGCCAACAGGCAGGAGTTCAAGCAAAAGCCTTCCATGAAGCAATTGGAATTACAGGCGTGATTTTAACTAAAATTGAGGGTTCCGGAAAAGGTGGAGGTGCTCTTTCAGCAGTAGCTGAAACAGATGCCCCTATAAACTTCATTGGGGTCGGAGAGAATGTGGATGACCTGGAAGTTTTTAATCCTGATCGTTTTATATCAAGGCTTATGGGGATGGGTGACCTCCAAACACTTTTAGAAAAAGCTAAGGAAAGCATAGAAGAAGATAAAGTTAAGGGTATATTAAAGGGAGAATTTACTCTTTTAGATCTTCGCGATCAGCTTGATTCAATAAGCAAAATGGGACCGCTTAAAAACGTCCTTAAAATGATACCCGGAATGAGTATGAATGTACCTAAAGAAACATCCCAGATTACAGAAATAAAAATGAAACGATTTACATATATAATGGATTCAATGACTTTAGATGAACAAACTAAGCCAAAATTGATTAACTCACAAAGGATAGCTCGAATATCCAAAGGTTCTGGTACAACAAAAGAAGACGTTAAAGAATTAATTAAATACTATAACCTTATGAAAAAAGCCATTAAGGGATTCAAGTCACGAGGTATGGCTAAAGGACCATTGGCAAAGATGTTAAGGGAATTTAGGTAAAATAATAAGAATGATTAACATAGGTTTATATTAGAATAGAAATTATTTCTTAAAAATCGGGATAACTTATTAATATGATTCCATCTAATTTACCTGAATATAGAAAAACGTAAAAGTATAAAATATGCCGAATTATTGTTTAAACACACCGAGGTAGATCCTATGAGGAGATCAAAAGGTTCAAGAAGTAAAAGTAGATATAAGATGAAGAAGCCTATCCGGAAAAGGGGTAAATTACCTGTTTCTAAATTAATTCAAGAATTTAAAGTGAATGATACCGTTTCTATAGTGAATGAACCAAGCATTCAAAAAGGGCAACCACACCCTAGATTCCATGGTAAAACAGGTATTGTTGTTGAAAAAAGAGGGAGATCTTATCTAGTTCAAATATCAGATGGAAAAACTAATAAAAAGATTATATCTAGACCTGTACATTTAGTTTTACAGAGGTAATAAAGATGATAGGAAAGAACGTCATTAAAGAGAAGGTTATTACAGTAGCTGAAGCAAAAAAGTTTCTGAAAGGCTCTATGAAAGAGGAAGAGGAGCCTATTTACGAGAAAAAAATTGCCCTGGACCACTTCAATAAGGTCTCAAAGTTGAACGCAGAAAAATCAAGGAAATTAGTTGACGAATTAATAAAAAGTGATGATAAAATACGGGAAATTACTGCTGTTAAAATAGTGGATTTAATGCCTAAAGACGAAGAAGATGTACGTGCTATATTTGCAAAGGAAAGATATGTCCTAGAAAAAGAAAATATTGAGAATATATTAGATATAATAAAAGGGAAATAAAAATGGGAATGGAGGACCATGCCGTTGTCCTCGACTTTTTACCTCATGGTCGCACTGAGGATACACGGCCTATTTATAAAAAAGATCCAATAGCATTTGCTCTAGGAGAAGAATTCCTTACTTTGATTGAAGTTATTCCAAAGGTAGGTGTAGAATTCAAATCGCATGAACGAATTCTTTTAGGCAAGACTGATAGGGAAAAGATCCAGTATATTAAAAGAAGAGTTAGTTATCGTGATCTTAGCTCTGCAGCAAAGTCTGAATTACCATACGCAGTAGAAGAATTAGTAGATAGACAAAAATCACGATTTGTAAATTTCTTTAATGAGGCAGGCGCAATAAGTACACGGCTTCATGTTTTAGAGCTTTTACCAGGTATTGGTAAAAAATTAATGTGGGAGATTTTAGAAGAAAGGAAAAAAAAACCGTTTTCATCGTTTGAAGATATAACTAAGAGGATAAAAGCCATATCCGATCCAAAGAAACTAATTATAAAGAGAATTATCTTAGAACTTGAAGAAGAAGATGTTAAATTTGGAAAGGGCAAATATAAATTCTTCGTATCTCCTATGCCCCAGAGGAGGGGTAGGTGAACTCATTAAAACAACGATATACTGAAAATCGTAATAGTCTATTAGTAAAAACAAAACTAATTTTGAGTGAAAACAATATAATTCCAAAAAAATATGCTAGTCAAAACTTTGTAATCGATTCTGATGTACTCAGGAGACAGATAGATTATGCAAATATAGAAGAAGATGAAATAATTTTAGAAATTGGAACTGGAATTGGTAATTTAACGAAGATGCTTCTGGAAGTACCAAATCAAATAAGAGCTATTGAAAAAGATCCTGAAATGGTTAAAATTATAAAAAAAAGATTTCCAAATAAAAATAATCTCAGATTAACTCAGGGTGATGTTTTAAAGATAAAACTTCCAGAATTTGACAAGGTAATTTCGAATATCCCGTACTCAATATCATCACCACTAACTTTTATGCTATTACAAAGGTCTTTTAAGAAAGCTGTAATAATGTACCAAAAAGAATTTGCTAATAGATTGGTTGCATTACCGGGAACTAGCGAATATTCAAGGCTTTCAGTTTCAATTGATTATTATGCATCTGTTAAACTATTGGAGATTTTACCTTCAACATCATTCTATCCCCAGCCAAAAGTGAATTCTGCCTTGGTGGAAATTTCACCAAAGCAACCGGCGTTTAAAGTTAATGAAATTATGTTTTTTAATGTACTTAGAGCTTTATTTAGTCATCGTGGAAAAACATTAAAAAATGCAATAGTGGACTCTAGATTAATCAGAAGTAAAAAGAAAGAGGGCAGAAAAATCTTGGGAGATTATTTAGATGATACAACTCTTAAAAGAAGGGTGTTCCAACTAAAACCAAAGGAAATAGCAGAGATAACAAATACCCTTGAAGGAGAAATTACTTGATATATCGTGGATATTTAATAAAAGTTTTTGAGGGAGTTTACAAACCTTGTGATGACTCATACCTTTTAGCTGAGAACTTAGAAGTTAAAGAGGATGATCATGTATTAGATATTGGTACTGGATGTGGAATTCAAGGATTAATCGCTTCATCAAAAGCTAGAAAAGTTGTATCCTCTGACATTTCGAAGAAAGCATTAGCATGTTCATCTCATAACGCCTGGTGTAACAGGGCTGTTAATATCCAATTTATAGAAAGTAATCTATTTAGTAACATAGAGGGAATATTTGATTTAATATCGTTTAATCCACCCTATCTTCCTACGAGTAAAAAGGATAAAGATTTTGAAGACAGACAGGTATGGGACGGAGGTAAAGATGGATTACAAGTAATTTCTGAATTTATTAAAAACGTAAAAAAATATCTTAACCCCAAAGGAAGAATAAAGATAGTGACTTCATCAATTGGGGGCATAGAAGAGACAATTCAAATGTTTAATAAGGCAGGCCTCAAATCCAAAGTAGCAAAAAGCCAACGTTTTTTTTATGAAGAACTAGCAATTATTGATGCTTATTTGTAAAAATTTATATAGTCAACAAAATATCTTTTCTGAATATGATTCTTTCTGATAGAGATATAAAAAAATATTTAGATAGTGGTAAAATCACTGTTGAACCTCTTAACGATCGAAACCTTCAGATACAACCATCTTCAATAGACTTACGACTTGGAAAGTATTTCAAAATATTTCACCATATGAAGAAGGCTTACATAGACCCGTTGAAGGATAATGCAGACGAATATACTGAACTATTTGAGATAAAAGGACATGATCCTTTTATACTACATCCTAAAGAGTTTGTTTTAGGATGTACTAAAGAGCGAATCTCTATTAGTGACGATCTTGTTGCAAGAGTGGAGGGAAGAAGTAGTCTTGGTAGACTAGCCTTGTTAGTTCATGCTACCGCAGGCTATGTGGACCCAGGATTTTGCGGCAATCTGACACTTGAACTCTCAAATGTAGGTAAGATGCCTATTGCATTATACCCTGGCATGCGCATTTGTCAATTAAGTTTTAGTAAAATTTCAACAAAAGCAGATATGCCTTATGGGCATCCTAAAAGAGATAGTAAATATCAAAATCAAAAAGGACCTACAAACAGCAGAATACACCTAGATAAAGATTTTAAAAAGGGATAGCTTTATATATCCTAGTATATATGGGAAAAAGGGACTGTTAGGAGAGAAAATGGGAATTAAACCTGCAAGAATCTATAGGAATCCAAAAGCTAGACTTTACACTAGGAAGGAATACATGAAAGGTACACCTATGTCGAAAATTACAATATTCGACATGGGAGAACTAGATGCGACTAATACTTTTGAACTTGTATTTTCTTTAGTAGCTAAAGATGGGGGCCAGATTACACATAATGCCCTTGAAGCTGCGAGAATTGCTTCTAACAGGCACATGATTAAGAATATTGGTAGAAAAGGTTATTATTTAAAAATTCGGGTATTTCCTCATGTAGTTTTAAGAGAAAATAAACAAGCAACTGGCGCTGGTGCAGATAGGGTATCTGATGGAATGCGTAGAGCATTTGGAAAGTCTGTGAGTCTAGGTGCAAATGTTAAAAAGGGACAACGCATTATAACCATTGGAACAAATATTCAAAATATTGGATACGTAAAGGATTCTTTAAAACGCGCATCTTCAAAAATGCCAATACCCTGCAAGCTGTCAATAGATAAAGGGGAAGAATTAATTAAAAGTTAAATGTTACTTCTAATGTAACAAAATCTTTTTATACTCCCTTATCCCACATACATTTTCAAGGAAATAAAAAATGTATGATGTTGAGGAAGAATATTGTAAATACCTGAAACAATTAGGTGGAAGAATAATTTCTTCGGATAAACCCATTGGAGAAATAAGGGAAGCACGGGTTTCAATGGGGATTACTCAAGATGAACTTGGAAGATTAATGGGTGTTAGAAGAGAAACTATATCGCGAATAGAGACCGGTGCGATAAATCCTACCTTCACTTTTATCAACAAATTTTGTAGAACCATTACTGTGGCTAAAATTGTTAGAGATTTTCAAGCTATTCGAGAAGTGTACAAACTTGATGGTAAGGATGTACCCTCAATTTCTAGGGGTATATTAAAACCTTATTTCGATATCCCCGCTGGTGAATTAGATATTATATTTAAGATTGGAGTGAGGGGATACCAAAAATCTAGAAATAAAATAATAAAGAATATGAAATGAGAGGTGTTTTATTTGGCAATAATGTGGTTTAGTGATTTGAACAAAACTGATATTGATGTAGCTGGAGGTAAAGGGGCAAATTTAGGGGAATTAGTAAGAGCGGGACTGCCAGTACCTCCTGGTTTTGTAGTAACAGCTGACTTATATAATGAAATCCTTGTGAAAAATGGGATGGATAATGAAATTAAAGATATACTTGAAAAAGTTAATGTTGATGATTCAAAGGCCTTAAAAAATTCGTCTAAAAAGATACGGAAATTATTAAAAAATATGGAAGTTCCAAAGGAGATACAATCTGAAATATTAAAGAATTATAAAAAACTATGCTCATCTAAAAGTAGTAACTGCTTAGTAGCAGTTAGAAGCTCTGCAACTGCAGAGGATCTTCCGGGGGCAAGTTTTGCTGGCCAACAAGAGACTTTTTTAAATGTGAATGAAGGTGGAATAACTAATAGTATTAAGGAATGTTGGTCTTCACTTTATACTTCCAGAGCGATTTTTTATCGAGAAAAGAAGGGATTCAAACATGAGGATGTTTCAATCGCAGTAGTAATTCAACGAATGATTAATGCAGATAAATCCGGGGTAATGTTCACTGTTCACCCTGCCACAGGGGAAAAAGACAAACTCATCTTAGAATCAAATTGGGGATTGGGTGAATCCGTTGTATCAGGTGTGGTTACACCAGATCATTATGTTATTGATAAAATAGCTGAAAAAATTATTACAAAGGAAATTATGAATAAAGAGAGTATGATTGTAAGGTCATCAGCTGATGGTGGAACAATAAGACAGAAAGTTCCTAAGAATAGGATAAATAAACAAGTACTGAAGGAAGATGAAATAAAAAAACTGGCAGAATTCGGTAAATTAATTGAAAATCACTATGAATTTCCTCAAGACATAGAATGGGCAATTGAAGGGAATGAAACATATATTCTTCAATCCCGGCCTATAACGGTTTTTTATCAAGATGAGAAAAAAGAGAAAAAATCTAATAAAGATGTTTTATTAAAGGGTCTAGCTGTATCTCCAGGGATAGGATCAGGAAAAGTACAAATGATATTTAGTACCGACGAACTTGAAAAAGTAAAGGCAGGAGATATATTAGTAACCACAATGACCAATCCCGATATGGTTCCAGCAATGAGACGATCTAGTGCCATTGTAACAGAAGAGGGTGGTATGACGTGTCATGCAGCGATAGTTTCAAGAGAACTCGGAACCCCTTGTATAGTTGGTACTTCAGATGCAACAAAAGTACTCTCAAACGGAGATGAGATTACAGTTGATGGATCAAGAGGGATAGTATACAAAGGCATTACAAAGATAAAAGATAATAAACTTCAGGACCGAGGATCTATAACAGCTCCCTATATAGTAACTGGTACAGAGATTAAAACAAACATTTCAATACCTGATATTGCCCATAAAATTGCACCTTCAGCTGATGGTGTTGGATTGTTAAGAGTAGAACATATGATTTTAGGGATAGGTAAGCATCCGGTTAAATTCATTCAGGAGAATAATGAAGAAGAACTTATTGAAAAAATTGCAGATGGTGTGAGAACAGTCGCTGAAGCCTTTTATCCCAAACCAGTTTGGTATAGAAGCCTTGATGCTCCCACGGATGAGTTTAGATCTTTGGAGGGAGGACAGGATGAACCTATAGAGCATAACCCCATGTTAGGTTGGAGAGGGATACGGAGGGGATTAGATCAAGAAGAACTATTAATTGCCGAATTTAAGGCTATTAAAAAAGTTATGGATGAAGGATATACTAACATTTGCACGATGATTCCTCTTGTAATCAATCCTGAAGAGCTTAGAAGAGCCAAAGAAATAGCTGTTAAAGTGGGATTACAACCACATAAAGAACTTAAATTCGGTATAATGGTAGAGACTCCTGCTTGTGCTCTGATAATTGAAGACTTTATTAAAGAAGGATTAGATTTTATTAGCTTTGGAACTAATGATCTAACTCAATATACCCTTGCATTAGATCGTAATAATGAACGTGTTGCAAAACTCTTTAGCGAAAAACATAAAGGCGTACTAAAATTGATAGAACGCGTTATAAAAAAATGCAAAGAGGCAGGAGTGGAAACAAGCATATGTGGACAAGCAGGTTCATATCCTGATGTAGTTGAGAAGCTTGTTGGTTTTGGGATTACTAGCGTATCTGCAAATCCAGACGCAGTTCAGATTGTGAGAGAAACTGTTGCTAGGACAGAAAAACGTTTGCTTCTTGATAGTGCCAGAGGATTATAAAATGATATATCCTCAGTCTAAGTGTTCAGAAAATTGCTAATTAAAAAAAAAAACTAGAACGTTAGGGACTTATTATACGCGAATTAATGAGTATAGCCAAAGAAGCTAGGAGTAAGGTATGAGTAGACATATCATATTGATTTCAATTTTATTTTTAGTCGACTTAAGCTGGTACTTGGAAAGGGGAGATTCTATCTGAAAAATTAAAAATGTTTAATTCTAAAATGATTTATGTCGCTACATCCTAGAAATTAAAACGTAAATATAAGAATATTTAATTCATTAGTAGGGAGATTTGTAAACAGATAATTAAGTTACGGTATAAGAGATAAAAACCGGAAGAAAATCTGGATTTGGAGTGGAACTGGAATGGCAAATTGTTTCATTAAGAAATGTGTCACAGATGAGGATATTATTGGTATTGTTGCTAGTATTTTAAACATTAGAAGACATTTATTTTTTGATAATAATCCCTTAATCAAATTGGATTTATTTGAATCTTCTATGGATGAAGGAATTGTTATATTGGAATAAATTTAAAGAAAATAAATAATTTGCAAAATGAAAGAAGAAGGTATATCGGAAAAAGAGATTTTAAAAATCTTAGAAGCTTCAAAAAAGAAAGATCTATCCTACTCTAGGGATAAGATATTAAGTTCAATGTGTACATCACCAAAGGAAATAACAAAAAAGGTTTATAACATTTTCTCTGAGACAAATATTGGAGACCCTGGACTTTTTGAAGGAACTAGAGACTTAGAAAAAAAAGCGATTAAGATTATTGGTACTCTACTTGGAAACAAAAATCCAGATGGATTTATCCTTAGTGGTGGAACTGAAGCTAATATCTCTGCTATGTGGGCAGCTAGAAATAGTATGGATAGGAAAAGCCCTGAGATTGTTATTCCTAAAAGCGCTCATTTCTCTTTTGAAAAAGCCGCTGATTTACTTGGAATAAAATTAATCAAGATACCACTGAAAAATGATCATTCTGTTGATATAGCCCGAATGATTAAGAAAATTAATAGTAATACCGTTGCACTGGTAGGTATTGCTGGGAGTACTGAGTATGGGGCAATTGATAACATAGAACTTTTATCAGATACTGCAGTAAAATATGGATTACCTCTCCATATTGACGCTGCTTTTGGAGGGTTTGTTATACCTTTTCTAAAAAAACTTGGATATGAAACAAGACCTTTTGATTTCTCGTTAGAAGGTGTGACTTCAATAACAGTTGATCCTCACAAAATGGGATTAGCACCAATACCTTGTGGTTGCCTTTTGATTAGGGACAGTGATGTCCTAAAGTCGATTGGAACTTTTGCTCCGTATCTAACTAAAAAGAGGCATTTCACTATTAGTGGTACCAGAAGCGGTGCCTCTGCAGCAATTGTTTATTCTATGTTAAAAAATTTGGGACAATCAGGATACAGGAAAACTGTAAAAAATTGTATGGAGGTTACAATTTATTTATATGACGGGCTATCCCGTTTAGGAATTACAACTTTTAAACCATGGATGAATATCCTTGTCTTTAAAGATAATGGTATAAGAAATTCCCTTAGGAATAAAGGATGGATCCTATCTAGGACTCACCTTGGAGAAACACGACTAGTAGTAATGCCTCACGTTACAATGGATATTGCAAAACAGTTTCTGAAAGATGTCAAGGAATTTCTAGATAAGGAGGTTAAGTAAATTGTTTGAAATCGATGTATCCAAACTAATGAATAAAATTGTAAAAGAAGGATACACACTTATAGGACTAGAAATACCTGAAGGGATATCAGATAAAACGTCTGAAATCGTTGATGAAATAGGGGAAAAGACGGGATGTGAAGTAATTGTATCATCAAATCCTTGTTACGGGGCTTGTGATGTAGATGATGTGGGACTTGCAAATCTTGGTTGTGAATCTGTATTCCACCTGGGACATGAGAGACTCTTAAAAAAAACAAAAATCCCCGTCCATCATATTCGAGTAAAAATGACTGATGATCCCATCCCATTAATACAAAAAAATCTTAATAAACTTAATGGAAAAATTGGTTTGCTTACCACAGCTCAGCATATCCATCAAATTAACTTGGTAAAAGAATATCTTAAAAAAAAAGGGTTTGATGTGATAATTGGCAAACCTCAAGGACGGACGAGATTTTCTGGACATGTACTTGGATGTAGTTTTGCTCCAGCAAGAACTATTTCAGAACAGATTGATATGTTTGCATTCATAGGAAGTGGAATTTTTCATCCTTTAGGGGTAGCACTAGCAACTAAAAAAAAGATAGTCTCTTTTGACATGGAAACAGGGATTATTCATGACATTGATAAATTACGAGATAGGATTTTAAGGCAAAGATTTGCTCAAATAACACGTACTATAGATGCAAAAACTTTTGGAATATTAATTAGTGAGAAACCGGGTCAATGTAGGAGAAAACTTGCTTTAGAAATAAGAAACCTGCTTAAAAAGAAAGGAAAAAAAGCATATCTTATATCTCTACGAGAAATAATTCCTGAAAATTTATACCAATTTCGTAAACTTGATGCCCTAGTGAGCACAGCATGCCCAAGGATTGCTATTGATGATATTGAACGATACTCTCAACCAATCATTACCCCTTTAGAGTTAAAAATATCTCTTGGAGAAGTAAGTTGGGACGATTACGCTTTCGATGAGATTTTATAATTACATTCTTATGTATAATAAAGCTGTAGTTAAAATAAGTAAGCCCCATAATTTTTTATCCCATTCTATTACTTTAGAACCATCCAAAGGAGGGAAGGGCAATAAATTAAATAATGCAATGAACACATTTATCCTGAATCCAATCCAGCCCACTACCTCAATGAGCCCATTGCCAAAAGTTAATAACTGAAAAATAAAGGCTAACACTAAATTTGCTATTGGACCTGCTGCTGAAATAAGACCATTTTGCCTTTTTGTAATCCCCGATACTTGTCCCCATTTGATAGGTGCTCTTATATAAACTGCACCTGGAGCTGCAAATACAAAACCACCAACAATTGCAAGAACAAACGCTATTATTAATCCCATATTCCAAATTTTGTATTCTGCCCAACAACCAAATCTCTGTGCAATTGCTTTATGTGACAATTCATGAAAAATAAACGCAGTACCTACAGCAATGAGCATAATTGTGAATATAAATAAGAAGTTAGTTCTACCAAATATGGATGCATCTCTCATAATCCATGCAAATACAAATCCAATTACTATAGCTGAGATCCCAAGATCCTTAAATTCCTTTAATGTGAATTTCATTTTCATATACTAATTTTTCATCAATAATAAACATTGTTAAGTTGTATTTTTTTAGTACGAAAGAAAATTAGGATAAATTGTATTAAAAAGTTACCCTCATAAATTTTTTTGATAAGAACTTTAAAAAAATAGTAGTTAGAGATTGAGATGTGACATAAGGGTGGAATAAGTGAAAAAAGATGAATTCTATAAACTTTATGAAAATCGTCGTATTACTATACTGAATAAAAATCGTATTAAGATCCCTTGTAATAAATGTGGAGGGAAAGGGAAAATTATAGGGATCCCTTGCGATATTAACCAAGAGGAGGATATGAATAAAAAAAAAGATTGTGACGTATGTGGAGGGATAGGAATATTACGCATAAAAATCGAAACTATAAAAAAGGGAATTCCAATACAGTTATTTGTTTGTGAAAAATGCAATGGAACTGGAATTGAATCGCAGAAAGTTTTGCAACGAGAACACAAGGCGAATAGGAATTTTCTATATCCCATTTCTTGTAATGTGTGCGAGGGTACTGGAATTTTAAAACGTAATTGATATTTATTTAATAAAGTGGATTTTTTCTGTATTTGTCAACCTGTTATACTCCTTATTAAAGGAAGGATTATAGTAGGTAAAGATAAAAAAGTGCCAATCATACTACCAATATTTGCCATGGCAGTGACGAGAAGCACCTTAAATGCATTGTTTTTCATTAGATTAGGATAGTGATTTATTTTAAACATATCAGATACGTCATCAACGGTTACATTTCTATATTTCATTTCAGCTACCCCTGCAAACCATCCAGCTGCTAGAAAAGGATTAAGGGATGTTAGAGGAGATGCAATTGTTCCCGCTGCTAATGCTGGTAAGCTACCTCTAGCCAAAATAATTGCAATAGAAGTTGGCACCATATGGTTTAGAACCCAGAGGTACACGGCCCCCCTAATTGATACACCTTCTAAAAGGGCGTATACAAACATGGCTACAATAAATAGGGGTAAACCAAATTTTAGAACTCGCGTTAAGGTTACTGTTTTTTTAGGTATATTGACTAATTCTTCAATACTCGGGATACTACCTGGATTTGAAAGGTATTTTTGTAATCCTTTCTCATGTCCTGCACCAATTACCACAAGGATATTTTTGAATCTTTTATCGAGATTTAGAATATTGTTTGCCATAAAAGCATCCCGCTCTTTTACAAGGACTTGGAAAATACTTGGCGAAATCTTCTCAAATTCCGTTAGAATGCCTTGGATGTTCTTCACATTTTTTATTTTAGAAATCTCTTCTTCGATTTCATCCTTTGATGCATTGGTAGTTACTAAAAGTTCTTTGAATACACGAATCTTCTCTATTAAACCAATTTTAGCCATAGCACGTTTAATCGTTACCTGGATATCCCTATCAATCAATACAAAAGGAGTATTTCTCTCCTTTGCCATATCAATAGCTGTAAGCATCTCTTTCCCAGGTTTGGTTCCAACCTCAGACCCTAGTCGTGTTTGTAAAAAAGATAATAAAATATTGACCAAGAGCATAGTTGAATTCTTATTCTTAATATACTCCCAAATAGGAATTTTTCTCCCTTCCGTAAGTCCCTTATACCTACTATAACATAATTCAACAGCAATTAAATCTGGATTTAGAGTATCTATAGCATCTTCAACTTCTTTGACGCTTTTTTTAGATATATGCGTAACTCCAATTATAGTAATCATCTAATGACCTCATATTTCAGTATTAAATCTTCTCCTAGATTATAGAACTCCCTAAGTTTAAGTTTAGTTCCTTCACTTATTAGGCCAAACCCGTCTCCGTCAACAAGCGTAATTGCTTCCCTCCCACCAACTATCTTAGGAGAGATTGCAACCATAACCTCATCTACCAATCCCTCTTTTAACATGCTCCAATTAAGTGTACCCCCTCCCTCGAGAAGAAGAGACTTTATTCCGATTTTAAATAATTCCTCCATAAGACTTTCTAAATTGACCTCAGTATCACCTAAAATTAGAACGGTTGCATATTTCCTAATTTTTTCTACCCTTTTTATTGGAGCTATTTTTGAAACTGCTATAATTGTATCTGGACCTTTTCTCAGAACCTTAGATGTTAATGGTACCCTTCCTTTCGAATCGACAATAATGCGAACTGGATCTCTACCTTTGAATTGAGTAATAACTGTTAAATTAGGGTCGTCAACCATAACAGTATTAATTCCTACAATAATCCCATCCACTTCCGCCCTTAACTTATGAACTCGTTCAATATCATCAGAGCACGATATTTTAGAATCTTGATTTTTTGAAGCAATCTTCCCATCAAGGGTCATACCTGCGTTTAATATCACTTTCGGTTTCATTCAAGCCAAATATTATAATCCTCACATAAAAATCTAGTGTGGAACAACCAGATTATTAAGTTATATTAAGGAAAACCTTTTTCAATCCCCCTTTATAAAATAAGGGATGTAATAGTAAAATCGGAGGTATATTATGGTATATCGGCTTAATGACATGGATGGTTTGGATGTATTCACTGATGAAGGACTTCATGTTGGACTTTTAGAGGATCTTTCAGTAGATCCAGAGACTGGCAAAATTTTAGGCATTGTTATAAAGAACGTTGATGGAAAGTTCTTAAGAGCAATGGAAATTGAGACAACTAAAGGGGTTATAATTCCTTTTTCCGGAATAAAAGCAATAAATGACATTATTGTTGTAAAGAATGTTGCTTACAGTTTGAAAGAAGCGTCTTAATCTAGAATTGATGCAAGGTTCATCTTCTGTAATGAATCTAAATCTATCTTAATTCTCATCTTCTTTGAATTGCATAATTGCTTTTGCTAGATCTCCGCCAGTATTTTGCAGAGTTTCCAATGCTTCTTCTTCACTAACATCTGCCTGCTCTGCAACTAACTTAATATCTTCTTTTGCAATTGCCTGTTCAAATTTTTCCTCCCCTGTTATCTGATAAGTCTTTTGATTCTGAGCTTTTACAACGTTTACCGCAGGTTTGGAAATAATTATTTGACCATCTTTCAGTTTGATTATAACTTCCTCAGATTCTAACTCCTCCATTTCCATGCCAAGCTGTCGCATCATCTTCTTCATTTGCCTAGGATTAACTTTTGGGAACATTATAATCAGATACAAATAACCCTTATTAGTTAAAAAACTTTTTGAAGTGGGCCCGGAGGGATTTGAACCCACGACCTTCCGGTTATCAGCCGAACGCGCTACCAAGCTGCGCCACGGGCCCTACAATTAAATGTTAATCAGAGAAGCATTACCTTGATAGTTATATTTAAAATTATAGGGGGGATACCTTTTTTTTAATATCACTACATTAATGATAAACAATCCTTAATTAAGATGGGCTCGTAGCTCAGTTGGAAGAGCGCCGCCTTCGCAAGGCGGAGGCCCCGGGTTCAAATCCCGGCGAGTCCATGTAACATTCATTGATCTTTTTTATAACTTCTTATACTACGTCTGGGGATATTGATTTAATTGGATATGGGTAGATATTTGGTATCAATAAAGTAAAACTCTAAGGATTCTCAGAACTAAAATTATTTATCTAAAGATAGATATTAACTAACTTCTAAGTATTGTTAACGGTGAATGGTGGGTAGAAGATGAATGAGTCGAAGCGTTGGATGGGAGTTCTGATTGGTACTTTACTCGTGGCAGTAATTTTAATCTTTATACCCCCCGTACATGCTGACACTACGCCACCAGAAGTTAAAATCAGCCATTCCCCATCAGCCGTTACAACCGAGGACAGAGTAACCTACACA
>Ga0187827_10000567_pt1 | contig 58161 bp, 45 predicted proteins | sample ETNtaG_39_FD_167969 | JGI IMG/M metagenome (GOLD analysis project Ga0187827, IMG submission 167969) | Marine microbial and viral communities from oxygen minimum zone, Eastern Pacific Ocean - ETNP2014_SV_150_PacBio MetaG (Illumina Assembly) | ecosystem: Environmental > Aquatic > Marine > Hypoxic...
TCCAGCCATTTATAGTCTCTGTTTGAGGTGTTTCTTGTTTTTGGATCAACCCATTTAAACAAGTCCTCATCAGTCCAGGATAGTATAAAACCATATAGAAAAAAACCATCCAGATAACGAAAAAAAAGAGCCACATCATCTGTTTCTACTGATTGCAGACTAGTTTTATGTGCAACTGTTGAATGGTGCCTTGCTGGGCTAACCTTTTCTAAAAAAGGCAACACCGGTTTTAATATTTTTTGTAGAAGAATGGATGGATAAAGCATTTGCCATAATTGACTGCCAACACCAATTCCATTTCTGACAAGATAACGATGGAGAAAAGTAGTACCCGATCGTGGATTACCTACTATCATTATGGGATTCATTAGCTTAGAATGAAATGCAGCCGGGAAGAATAATCTATCTAATATTCTACATATTCCAATTACAAGTCTAAGAATAAAAATAAATAAACCTGTTATTATAGGAGACATCCAATTTCCAAAGGTTTTGCCTATAGTAAAATAAATTTTGATAATTCGCTGAAAAATTGATATTCTCATGGTTAATTACAGACTCTATTTAAATTAAAAGAGTTAAATATAAGTTATATAATAATTAAAATTGTTTCTTATCGTTACAATTATTAACATTGATAAGATATTAAATTTATGGATATATCTGTATTTAAAGATGTTACAAATCGTAAAGAAAAAAGAATAATGATTAAAAAAATAATTTTAGTTGGCTTGGTCTCGGTGTTGTACTCTCAGGATGTATTTGAAGGCTATACTCTATTCACTCCTGGAGGTGGAGGTGGAGGAGGATCTACTACAACCTATCTGAAAGATAATGATTTAAATAATATCAAGACATGGAGCCACAATCATGGTGCGGCCAGTATGCCTTATTTAATTCCAGGTGATGAACTGGGATGGGAAAACACTCTACTTATATATCCACATCGTGTTAATAATCCCACAATGGAAGGTGGAGGTGTGGGAGGAGCATTTGAAGTTCTTACATGGGAAGGAGATTTAGTTTGGGAATATGAATTATCTAATACTAATTATCAACATCACCATGATGTTGAGCCTTTGCCTAATGGGAATGTGCTCATGATTGCATGGGAAAAAAAGACCTCATCGGAGGCTTATGCAGCAGGCCGCACATCTCTAAATGGCAATCCCTTAAATCAGATGTGGTCTACTGCAATTTTTGAGATACAGCATAATGGCTCTGGTGGTGGAGAAATCATATGGGAATGGCATCTCTGGGATCATCTTATTCAGGATGCAGACTCTGGGGATGATAACTATGGAATAGTTGCTAACCACCCAGAACTATTTGATATTAATAATGGGAACATAGGAGGGGGAGGAGGTCCTGGTGGAGCAAATGCAGACTGGATGCATACTAATGCTATCAGTTATAATACACAATTTGATCAAATTGTGATTTCATCACATCATCAGGATGAAATATTTGTAATTGATCATAGCACTACAGTTGAAGAGGCTGCAAGCCATAGTGGTGGAAATTATGGAAAAGGTGGAGATTTTTTATATAGATGGGGCAACCCGCAGAATTATGATAGAGGTAATAATTCAGATCATCATATAGGGAGTCAACATAGTATCAATTGGATACCGGATGGTTATCCTGGTGAAGGTAATTTTATTTTATTTAATAATGATGGTAATGAAGCTGTAGAATTTGTTCCTCCTGTAGATGAAAATGGATATTATACTATTGAAGATGGCCAACCCTACGGACCAGATGACATCATTTGGAATTCCCCTAACATGTCAACTGCTATGCAAGGGGGTGCTTTTCGATTGCCTAATGGCAATACATTAGTTACAGATTGTGATGATGCAATAATCAAAGAATTTACTCCAAGTGGTTCGATAGTATGGTCTTATACTCAATCAGGAAACAATGCAAATATTGCCCGTGCCCAAAAATATGCAGTTGATTTTTTTGATATCGTTGATGATGGCATTGTAGGGGATATAAATGGCGATAATATATTAAATATACTCGATATTGTTTCTCTAGTGAATCTAGTTCTATCAGGAAATTATGATGTTACTGGAGATATTAACCAGGATGGTTTCCTTAATATTTTAGATATTGTATCTCTTGTAAACTTGATTTTAGTAAATTAAATTATTTAAGCTAGTTCACATTTATTTAGTTACAGTCTCTCTATCTTCTTTATATATATGAAGAAAAATAGATATCTATATATAGTATTATTAATGATATTACAAGTATCCTTCTCTCAAGATATATTTGAAGGATATACCCTTTTTACTCCACAAATTAATATTACTGGAGATGCCAACACATATCTTATGGAGAATGATTATAATATTGTCCAGTCCTGGAATCACAGCAATGGACCTGCTAGTATGCCTTATTTAATTCCCGGAAATGAACCAGGATTTGATAAAACGTTTCTTATTTATCCATATCGAGTGGATAATCCAACCATGCAAAGTGGAGGTGTAGGTGGTGCTGTTCAATGTCTTACATGGGAAGGTGAACTGGTTTGGGAATTTATACTTTCAAATGATGAATATCAGCATCACCATGATATAGAACCTCTTCCAAATGGAAATATACTATTGATTGCATGGGAAAAAAAGACCGCCTCTGAAGGTTATGCCATGGGACGGGAAGAAATTGATAATCCTTTAAATCAAATTTGGTCTTCAGCCATATTTGAAATTCAACCAGATGGAAATGGTAGTGCGGAAGTGGTATGGGAATGGCATCTCTGGGATCATCTGGTTCAAGACTATTGTCCTGATTGCCCAAATTACGCAGTAGTATCAGAGCACCCCGAACTTTTTAATATTAACAATGGTAGTGTAGGAACACCCAGTGGTGGCCCAGGTGCAGCCAATGCAGATTGGATACATATCAACGCCATTAATTACCACGAAGAGTGGGATCAAATTGTATTTTCTTCACGCTTTCAAAGTGAAATTTTTGTAATTGATCATAGTACAACAATAGAAGAGGCGGCTGGTCATACAGGAGGCAATCATGGCAAGGGAGGTGATTTTTTATATCGTTGGGGAAATCCTCAAAATTATAATCGAGGTCATAACGAAGATCAGATATTAAATGATCAACACAGTATTAATTGGATTCCGGAAAATTCTCCAGGAACCAACAATTTCATTCTATTTAATAATTATCAAGAGGGCGCAGGACCGTGGGGAAACTCTGCTGTTTTAGAATTCATTCCCCCCGTTGATTACGAAGGTAATTATACAATAGAAGATGGTGAGCCATATGGTCCCGAAACTTATATTTGGTCATATGAAGAAGATATTTTTTCTGCAATGCAGGGAGGGGCTTTCCGCCTCCCAAATGGGAACACTCTTATTACTGATTGTGATAGTGCGCATATTCTTGAAGTTACCAGCGAAGGACAGATTGTTTGGGAATACTCCAATACAGAAAGCAGTAATGTAGTGATCGCCCGTGCCCAGAAATATGCTTTGGATTATTTTGATGAATGTACATCTATGGGAGATCTAAATGAAGATCAGAACTTTAATATTCTAGATATTATTACTCTTGTAAATTGTATATTGGCAAATGATTGTCTTAACCAAGAAAATAATTGTGCTGCTGATATGAACACTGATGGAGATTATAATATTTTAGATGTTGTATTGTTGGCTACCTGCATATTAGATGATAACTGCAATAGATGAATAATCTAATGAGGGTACTATAAAGGTTCTGGATATTGTTGAACTTTTTAATAATTTTCTAAATGGTTTCTTTTGGATCCTAAAACTAATTTACCAATAAAACAGGACAATTTGCTTGCTGGGCAGTATGTATGGGTTTGCTGCCAAATATAAATTTTATTATTTCATTCCCCTTGGCTTTACCCATAATGATAATGTGATCAACACCCGCTTCTTTTACAAAAACCTCAACAGGATTTCCATTGAGTAACTTTGATTCAAAGGGTATTTCCTTTCGTATTAAATAACGTTCTGCCCAGATATGTGCATTTCGGTATCCCTTGCCAAAGAAGGAGGTTTTGCTTACTGTCAATGATGTAATATCGGCAGAAAATTGTTTTGAAATTTGGGCACTAAAAATCACAGCTCTTTTAGTTGCTTGGGAGTCATCCACGCATAGTAAGATTTTATAATTCCAATTGGGGTTAAAATTTTTTACATAAAATATACTGGTATTTAAAAACTGAATCATTTTCTGAGCCATCCGTTTTCGTCGTGGTGAGCCAATTATGGCGATATCGAACTTACCTTGTTTAACTTCCTGATTGAGTTCAGATAAGAGTTGACCTTCTCTAAGGACTAAACGAATTTGATAATTTGTTGTTTCAGGCAACACTAATCGGATGCGTCCATTTTCCTCTACTAAATTTTCTACAACAAAGGATGTTTCCGGGGCAAATCCCTTATTTTTTAATATATTAAACGCCCATTTCAATACTTCTAATCCTGGGTGATAAATATTCCATTCTGCCATGGAAAGACGAGCAAGGTTTACATCTCCTTCAATTAGTGATTTGGATTTTTTACCCACATAACATATGGTTAAATCTGCAGAGAATCCCTCTGCAATTTTACAACCAACATCCAATATATTTTTTGATTCATCATCTGTATTTTTTATTGCTATTAAAAATTTCATAGTTATGTTTCCCTATTTAAAATTTGTATAGCTAATGATAAAAGGCCAGTAAAATTTATGAATAATTAAAAGGGTTATTATTGACATTATTGCCATCCGCCATCCCGCTTTTAGAAAATCAGTTATTTTCACCAATCCGGACGAATAAATAATCATGCATGCGGGTGCTGCAATAGCAGAAAAGTACCCAAATGCCGATGAAATGGCTGTAGTCATTCCCATATATAAGGGTTCTCCACCCATATTAAGCATAATGGGACCAAGTACAGCCACGGTACCGCTAGAACTCATTATATTGGATAATAGGGTGGTAAGAAAAATATTAAAAATATATGGAATTATTGAGAATTCATCAATAAGTGGTGAAAATTGTCCCATTATAGAATTACCTATCCATAGTGCAGTACCGGTATTCTTCATTTGTACCCCAAGAGAAATTACCCCTGCAAAAAGTAGAATGACCCCCCAATTTGTATTATTACTTACTTGTTTCCAATCCACTAATCCCGTTGCCAAATATATAAAAGCACCTCCAATAGCGATAATACCCAGACCAAATCTTTCATTAAGAAATATCCAGCATAGAAATACAATAATAAAAATAATTATGGTCAGGAATTCATTTCCTGTTATGTTACCTTTATGAGCCACTTGGATTTTTAAACGACGAATAGCCGTATCCATACGTTGAATCTCTGGTTTAAAGACCATCTGGAGAATAAAAGTAGTTCCAAGCATTCCAACAATAACCAATGGATATGCCATAATTATCCACTGGAAATAAGTTAGAGTAATTCCGCTATCTGTAATGGTTCGCCAGTATTCCAGCATGATGGCATTCCTAGCACCTCCAGATGGCGTACCTATACTGCCTACTGTAGATCCGTAGGCAATACTAAAAAGAATCAATGCTGTAAGGTTGGGGATTGGTTTCTGTTTACTGCAGTTTCGAACCAATGAAAGACCAACAGGCAACATCATGGCTACAACTGTATGTTCTCCAATGAATGATGAAAGCAAGGCTGCAATACAAGTAAATCCCAATACTATGTGCTTTACTTGATTTCCAGTTAGCTTTATGATTCCGAACGCCAATCTTGTATCTAGTCCCTGATGGACAATTGCTACAGCCATCATAAGAGATCCCATTATAAAAAAGACTGAATCATTCATATAAGTTTTAGCAACTTCTGCAGCTGGGGCAATATGAAATGCTACTTCAAGAACGGCAATAAGAAGTGCTACAGCTGGTAAAGGTACTGTCTCAGTGATAATAAGGGAAATAACAATAAGTCCTAAAATTAATGTTCGATATCCTGCGTAAGAAATACTATCAGGATAGGGTAGATGATACATGAGAGTACCTAGGAAAACAATGATCAGTAACCAGCGTTTCTCCTGAATCCAAAATAGAACATTGCGAGTTAATTCGTCAGGTAATTTAAATTGCATAGTTGATGAATTACCTGAATGCTGATATGCCGGTAATGTCTTGTCCTAATATTAAGGTGTGCATATCGAATGTACCTTCATAAGTATAAACTGACTCCATATTCATGAGATGACGCATAATTGGATATTCACCTGAAATACCATTTGCTCCATGTATTTCACGAGCTAACTTGGCACATTCCCGTGCTGCCCAAGTATTATTACGTTTTACCATTGAAATTTGCTGTGGAGTTATTGTCCCAGCATCCTTACATCTACCTGCATGGTAAGCCAGAAGTTGACCTTTGGTAATTTCTGTAAGCATCCATGCTAATTTTTCCTGTATTAATTGATAAGAGGCAATAGGCTTCTTAAATTGAATACGCTCTTTTGCATATTTCACGGAGGCTTCATATACTGCCATAGCACATCCAACTGCACCCCAGCCGATACTATACCGAGCCTGACTTAGGCAATTGAGAGGACCTTTTAAACCTTCTATACCTGGAAGCAAATTGTCTTCTGGAACGAAAACATCCTGTAGAATTAGTTCAGAAGTAATAGAAGCTCTGAGAGACCATTTATGTTTCATTTCTAAAGCAGTAAATCCTTCCATCCTTTTTTCTACTAAAAATCCACGGATTATTCCATCATTAGTTTTTGCCCATATGACCGCAATATCTGCATTAGTTCCATTAGTAATCCACATTTTTGCACCATTAAGTATATATCCACCATCAACTTTTTTTGCGAAGGTTTTCATACCACTAGGGTCTGATCCATGATCTGGTTCAGTAAGCCCAAAACAACCAATAACTTTTCCGCTAGCTAGTAAAGGAAGCCATTCCTTTTTTTGTGCATCAGATCCAAATGTATATATAGGATACATCACAAGGGAATTTTGTACTGAAACAAAAGATCGAATTCCAGAATCTCCTCTTTCCATTTCCTGGCAAACTAAGCCATAAATAATATTATTTATAGATTTACTACCATCTTCTTTAGGGAGATTAATTCCAAAAAAGCCCATTTCTGCGATTTTAGGGATGAGTGCATCGGGAAATGTGCCAGTTTCAAAATGTTCATCAATAATAGGAATTATTTCCTTATCCACAAATTCACGCGTGGAATGTTGGATCATACACTCATTGTCATTTAAATGACTGGATATATTTAAATAGTCAATTCCTTCAAGTTTCATTTAATTTAATTCACAATTGAAGAGTAATTTAACAGGCAGTTAGATATAGATAAAATTGAAAGTCCTAAATTATTTGTATGAAGAAAAATTATATCAAATTTAAATCAATAATAAATGATAAATCTATAAATAGAATTGCTCTCTGGGCAGAAAATAATCCAAATATTACACATTTAGTAGAATTTTTAATATCAGAATTTCAGATAGACTGCACAGTTGAACGAGAAATCATACAAGAATTTGATAGTGACAGTTCAAATATTAAGGGAAGAGCAGATGCACTTAGTCGTCCAGTAAGTGAGAATGAGTGTGCACTAATTCTTGCAACTTGTCAAAAGGCTAAAATTCCAATTACAATTTCAGCAGGAAGGACAAATTTGAATGGCAGTGCAACTCCAATAGGAGGAATGGTTCTTTCTATTGAAAGAATGATCACTCCTTCTATACAAGTAGATTTAATAAAACAAACCATTACAACGCCAGTAGGGATGTATCTTGAAGAAATGCGCAAAGAAGCTCTAAAACAAAGTCAAAACACACTACATTACCCAGTTGATCCAACAAGTCGAAAAGAAGCTATGGTAGGCGGAACGCTTTCTTGCAATGCTTCCGGCTTTGTTCCGGGACCAACTGGTGCTACCCGCTATTGGACTGAAAATTTAGACTTTATCACTCTTTCCGGATATAAAATATCTTGTAATAGAAATGAATATATTTCTAAAGATGGTGAATTTATTCTTGGATTTGAAAATGAAAATAAAACACTTAAAATTCCATCTTATCCTAGACCTGATATCAAAAATGCTAGTGGACCTTATTCAAATAATAATGGAGAAATAGATTTTGTAGATTTAATTGTAGGATCTGAAGGGATATTTGGATTAATTACATCTGCGACTTTTCGTTTAAAAGCAATGCCAGATAGTTTTTTAGACCTTTTTTTTACTCTTCCATCTGAAGAAGATGCTATCAGATTTTATCAGCATATTAGTGATTATTATAAAGGTGATTTATCCAACATTACAGCAATGGAGTATTTTGGCTATAATTGTAAAACTTATATGAAGAACTACGAAAATCTATTCAATTCAAAAAATGATGTTGGCATATATCTACAAATCCCACTTTATGGGAAGTCAGTTGATGATGTCTCTGAGAAATGGTTGCAAATATTGGTTCATTCAGAATGCGGAATTATGGAAGAGGAAATTTTATTATTAAATGATGCTAGAAGTTGGCAAACCTTTTTTGAAGCTCGACATTCAATTCCAGTTAATGCACTTGAAAAAACTCGGCATCTTGATACCTGGAGCATTCTAACGGATACAATTGTACCACCTGCAAACTTTAATAAATTTTTAGATTTAGCACATTTGATATTGCAAAAATCTGAAATCGAATATTTATTATTTGGACATCTGGGAGATTGTCATCTACACTTTCATTTGATACCTACAAAGTCACAGCAGTCCAAAGCATTAAAAGTGTATGATCAAATTGTAGAAAAATCAGCTGAATTAGGTGGAGTTTATTCAGCAGAACATGGTACAGGGAAACGCAAATGCTCTGATTTTGTTAAATGTTATGGAAATGAGGGAGTACAAAGTCTCCAACAAACAAAATCAGTATTTGATCCTGATTTTCTGTTAAATCGTGGGAATGTGGTAGATTATAGCCCAACTAATTTATAAGATAATTTTTACAAAAAATAAAAATGATAAAATATACTCCTATAATATTAATTCTGATATTCTCATGCGTTGAACATAAATTTTTTTTTAGGGTATCACCAGAAGGTAGCTATGAAGTTGAATATAAAGCACATGGTGATAAAAAAGATCTTTCTGATTTTGATTTTACAATTCCTACCCATAAGAATTGGGAAATTCATTCTACATTGTATGATTCTGAAGCAGAATCTTATGATTATTCTGCTTTTCGGATTTTTAAAAGGAATGAATTATTCCCTGTAACCTTTTATGTAGGAGACACATTGAATTTTCAGTCTTTAATGAAACATCCAATAAATGTTAAACATTCAAACTGGTTTTTTTTGGAAACATATTCATTTTATGGAGAATATATCGGTCGCAAAGTGATAAGTAAATATCCTCTAGTTAGTGAGCTTATAAAAAATACAGAAAACCCACCCGATGGCTGGATGAAAGAAGCATTAGAATATATATTAACTGAAACATTAAATCAATCAGATATTGGATGGAATAACCGACCTATTATCAACGCTGAATTAAGGAATTGGATTGACACAGAGTTAAAGGCAGAAAGTGATTCTACATTACTTGAAGAACTAGATTACTATAAAAATCTTGGGCTTGATATTATCATGCAACCCGTGTCACCAGATCATTTTAATGAAATGGATTCTATTTTCAAAACTTTAGAGGATGAACTGCAGATTACACTTGATCTAATAGATGATAATTTCGAATTTCAGTTAATATTACCAGGTAAACTTGAAACAACCAACGCTGATTCTATTGCAGGCGATACCTTGTTATGGTCCTTTAATATTGAAGATTATATGAATGAAGGTTATGTTATGACTGCAAAAAGCAATATCAATTATCCTAGAAGACAAAAATTGGGAATAATTACTATAATGATTTTATTGGTATTATATTTTAGAATTTGGATTAGAAAAAGATAAATTATAGAATGGCACGAATTTCTGAACAAGTTATAGAGCAAATCCGTAATACTGCCGATATTGTTGAAGTGGTATCTAGTTATGTACAGCTAAAGAAACGTGGACGGAATTTTTTTGGTCTCTGTCCATTTCATGGAGAAAAGACTCCTTCATTTTCTGTCAATTCTGAACGACAGATATACAAATGTTTTGGATGTGATGTTGGTGGCGGAGTCATCAACTTCATAATGGAGATTGAAGGAATAGATTTCATAAATGCTATAAAACATTTAGCCAACCAGTATGGTATTGAAATTAAGATTGATGATACACATGGAGAAACAAAGGATTTTATAACCCAACTATTTGACCTTCATGAAACAACTTCTAATATTTTTTTAAATAACCTGAGCACTGAAGAAGGTAACAAGATATTGAGTCATTTGGAATTCAGAGGTCTTAGAAGAGATATTATTAATAAATTTAAACTAGGTTATAGTTTAAAACAGAAAGATTCATTACTATCCACTTTCCGGACGAATGGCATTAAGGGAGATGTGATGAAACAATCTGGACTTTTTGTCGATACGAAATCAGGATACATTGATCGTTTTAATGGGCGGATCATGTTTAGTATTCCTAATTCTACTGGAAAGATTGTAGCTTTTGCAGGTCGTGTGTTTGAATCAGTTGATCCTGCAAAGTATATTAATTCACCACAAACTACTATTTATAACAAAAGTAAAATACTGTATGGTTTACATGAAAGCAAACATGCCATTCGTGAGAGTAAATCTGCTATTGTAGTAGAAGGCTATTTAGATTTTCTTCAGCTTTATCAATCAGGTATACATAATGTTGTCGCGGTTTCCGGAACAGCTTTTACATCTCAGCATGCACTGCAACTGAAACGATTTTGTAATGATATTTTTCTGGCATACGATGGGGATTCTGCAGGAAAGGCAGCAGCTATCAGGGCTGGATATATTCTCCTTCGTGCTAGATTATCAACATTTATTGTGAAAGTCCCTGAGGGGTTAGACCCGGACGACTGGGTAAAAAAGGATGGAAACAAACCTTTTTTAGAAGCTATACAGGATAGTGAAAAACTACTTCCTTTTCATTATAAAAATTATATTGGTGATATTAATTCAACTTCAGGAAAAACAGAATTTGTAAATGATGTGCTTACAGAACTAGTTCAAATTACAAATCCTGTAGATCGAGAACTTAATGGTCGGGAGTTAAGTGAACTTGTTGGGGTGAGCTCAGAGAGTATTTTCCAGTCCATAAACAATATGCTTGAAAAACAACAACTAAGGAAGAATTTTCAGAAAAAAAATCAAATTATAACTTCATCTGAAGTTACAAAAAATCAATTATTAGAATATGATTTAATCCGCCTTTGTTTTTCTAAAGATCAAACTATACGCAAATATCTGTTTGAACATATCAAGCCCGAGTGGCTTGTTAAAGAAAGTTCAAAAATAATATACGATAAGGTATATATTCATTTACACTCTGAAAGTTCACCTGAAGTGAATCTAATTATGAGTGAGCTTAAAGAAAGGGAACATAGGAATGAACTGGCAAAGTTGGTATTTGATCTTGAAAAATTAACACCTACCCTGAATTCTGCCAGAGAATGTGTTGCAAGGTTGGAACAAGCCCAGATTAATTCCCATATTCAATCTATTAGAGAAGAATTGAAAAATGTAGAATCTTCAGGATTAGATCCTACTCCTCTAATGCAAAAAATTGAAGAATTACAAGCTCGGAAAAAAAATATTCTATAGATATAAATCAGATGAATAATTTCAAAATTATTATTTTAATTATTCTATTTGTCATAGCATGCTCCGATGAAGAAATACAATTAGTATCAAATACTCCAATCAATTTTCCAAGTAAAAATTATGAACTAAATCTTTGGAGTAATTCTGGTGAATACCTCGATTCAGTAACTATTTACTGGAATGAAACTGGAAATGATATACTATTAAGGAATCTTTCAACTAATGAAATAATAAATCACTTTGGGAATACATACACATATACTGGACTCACCCCTGAATACTTTTTAGACATTGAAGTAAGCGGTGAAAAAGAGGATTCTACATATGTTGATACTATCCAAATATTCACTCGACCAGTTTATTCTATCATGAATTTTAAACATGAAGTTGAGGAAGTGATGCGAGGAGACGGATTATATAACTCTGGGGAATCTTTTACAGATTTAGATGGTAATAACGAATGGAATGAAGGAGAAGATTTTATAGATGCATCTGAAAAACAATATCACAGACAACTCTCATGGATAAAAACAAATGAACCAGAAAATAGTTTTCAACAATACCATATTTTCAGATCAGAAGATGCTGAAATATTAATAAATCCTGAAAGTTGTAATTGTAAAATTTCTATACTAAATTCTTTATTAGATACTACATATATTGATTCATCTTCCGAAGTTATTTATGAACCGGGGATTTTTACGTTTTATTACTTGGTTCAAGTTTCTACTGGAGATTTTACTAAAAATAGTTTCATATATAACTTTACAGGTTTTATACAACCAGAATCTGTACAATTTACTGTAGATGACGTAAGTAAAGACAAAAGAAATTATATTGATATCAGGTGGGGGCCTATTATAAATAACACTTATTTTTATCAATATGAAATATACAGAGCTTCAGATAATGGTTTAACAGATATTTCTATAGTGGCCAAAATACCTAATTTTGCAGTTGAACATTTTCAGGATCGTAGTGCAGGGAGTGGAACTACATGGTATTATTCTATAGCTGTAGTTGATGTTAATGGCAGAAAGTCATTCAGCAATTATTTGTCAGGTTGGTCACTGCCGTGAAAAGTTATAAATTTATATTATTATTATTATTATTCCCCTCCTGTATTGATTTAATAATACAAGAACCACAATATAATAGTTTATATTTTTCAGGAGGCAGTTGGATAGAGTTAAAGCAAATGAGTAGTATGAAAATGGCTCCCTCAACTAATGATTTTTCATTACAATTTTGGATTTCTGGAGGGGAGGTGAATACAAATGAAGCCCCTGCTTTATTTTCATTAACAGATGAATCAGGAACTATTATTTTATCTCTATTAAGGGATCCAAATGTAAATAATAGACTTACAACTGTGATAAAATCACAAGTTATTTCTAAAGATATCAACAATATAGACTTTTCAAATTCAGGAAATTTTTATCTTATCTCTGTGGTTTTTTCAAATAATGATAATGTCAAAGTCTACATTGATAGCACATTACTTGAAATGAATTTAAATAATACAATCAATTTTGATAGTGAAATGTTAATTGTTGGGGCAATAGCAAATGAACAACGGACAACTCTTGAAAATTTCTGGTATGGGTATATCGATGAAATAAGGTTATGGAATACTGCCTTAGTAGATAGTACAATCAAATTTCAAACCGAACATCCTGATAAACTAGGAGATCATTATCGCTATACAGATATAAATGGAAATGAAATTCCAAGCTATTTAGATTCCTTAATTGGTATATGGAGACTGAATTTCGAAAATCCACAGGTCGTTATAGAAGATGATTCTGGATATGATAATGATGGTTATCTTTATACCATAAATGGTTATTCAGTTGAATTATCAAAAAAAGGAGCACGATGATATTTTACCCATTTTCTTCTGAAATTTCATAATATTTGTGTAAATTTCAGTCTATTCCATAATAGGAAAAATAAGATTAAACATAAATCTGTGCTAGATGGGGAGCTAGCGGTTCCCTGTATCCTGAAACCCGCTTTATGCAGGATTGAATGCCGGTGGACGGGTTTTGCTGAAACTGGAATGTATTATAAGCGGTGTTGATATTTTTAGCTTTATGCAATAAACTTATTTTTAATCCCGTCAGGTCTGGAAAGAAGCAGCGGTAGAAATAATGCTTATGTGCCATAAATTCCTGAAAATGAGCTGGCTCTAATGCAGATCATTTGTACAGAAAACACAACTGCCGGTGCACAGATTAACTATTAATTAACTAAATTATGAGCTATCAGGTACTATCACTAAAATTAAGGCCCCAGCTATTTGATAATGTTGTAGGCCAAGTTCATGTAACCAGAACATTGCAAAATGCTATTGATTTAGACCGTGTAGCACATGGATATATCTTTTCTGGCCCTAGGGGAGTTGGGAAAACTACTACTGCTCGTATTCTTGCAAAGGCTCTTAATTGTGAACAACAGAAGGATAACAACCCCTGTGGTATCTGTATAAGTTGCATTGAAATTACAAAAGGCAATAATCTAGATGTCCAAGAATTTGATGGTGCTTCAAACCGCGGGATTGATGAAATCAGAGAATTGCGTGAAGCTGTAAAATATCCTCCTAATAAGGGGAAATATAGGATTTATATTATTGATGAAGTCCATATGCTTACTCGGGAAGCATTCAATGCTCTTTTGAAAACTCTTGAAGAGCCACCATCACATGTTATTTTTATTATGGCAACAACAGATGCTCATAAAGTACCTCCCACTATTTTATCCCGCACGCAGAGATTTGATTTTAAGCATATATCAATCAATGATATTTCAAATTATTTAACAAAAATATTAAAAGATGAAAACATACAATTTGATTTACAAGGTCTTCATCTAATTGCACAAAAAGCATCAGGAAGTTTAAGAGACGCCCTCAGTTTAATTGATCAGATTATTGCATATGCAAAAGATATTCTAGATATCAAAACAATTCGGGATGTCCTTGGTATAATTAAAGAAAACACTTTTCTTGATATCGTCAAAAATTTAGAACAAAAAAATAATCAAGGTGTAATAAAGCAGTTGACCACAATCATTAATGAGGGGTATTCTATATCAGATTTTATAGCAGGATTTAATGGATACCTACGCAATTGTATGATTATAAAAACAGGAGAGCAGGAGGGAATTAATATTTCTGATGAAAGTGCTAGATGGGTAGTTAGTTGTCGTTTTTCTACTTCAGATTTTCTCAGAATGTTAGATTTATCTTTGCAGTTTGAATCCAATTTAAAATTTATTCAACAACAGCAAATTTCTTTGGAATCACTTTTTATTAAATTATCCATGATGGATTCCAGTGTTGACATTGCAAAGATGCTTCAAAATAATACAGAAAATAGCGCAATTAAAAAGGAAACAATTGCTATAACAGATCAACTTAACTCCGAAATAAAAGAAAAACCAATGGAACATCAATCCATCCCTAAAAAATCAGTTACACAACCAGTTGTTTCTGTGGTTTCTAAAACCCAATCTGAACAGAGTGAAGAAATTACATTTGAAGACATCAAAAATTCCTGGTCTGATATTACAAGTAGACTTGAAACAACAAATTCAAAGACTGCTCATTTTATTGAAGAAGCAAAACTAAACGATTTTGATGGGAAACAGTTAATAATTGCAATGACAAATAATCACAGGTTCCATATCAAAACATTAGAAAAAGATATTGATAATATTGAATCTGTTATAAAAGAAAAGTTAAAACAGAAAATTAAAGTTAAATTTATAATAAAGGACAAGTCAAACAATGATATTGAAAATAAAAAGAATGAAAATTCGGAACATCCTTTATTTATGAAAGCATTAGAAAAATTTGATGGTGAAATTATAAGATAGGAGAAAATATGTTACCTAAAGGCGGAATGAACAATATGTTAAAAAAGGCCCAGGAATTACAGAGCCAAATGGAAAAAGCACAGGAAGAACTTAATTTAATTGAAATCGAAGGACAGGCAGGCGGAGGAATGGTCTCTGTAAAAGTTAATGGTCATAAAGAACTCGTGTCATTGGAAATTGATCCTGAGATTTTAAATGAAGATAAAGAAATGATAGAAGATATGGTTCTCGCAGCTGTAAATCAGGGGCTACAGAATGCAGGAAAGGCAGTGGAAGAAAAAATGAATTCAGTAACAGGTGGCTTAATGGGAAAAATAAAATTTCCGGGGATGTAATGAGCGGACTTCCTCCCACCCTAGTCAAAGTAATTGAATCTTTTTCCAAGTTCCCAGGTATAGGGAAAAAAACAGCGCATAGGCTAGGTCTTTATGTATTGAAATCCCATTCTACTGAAATTGAAGAGTTTGCCCAAGCTCTGATTGATGTAAAAAACAAAATCAGCACTTGTAATAATTGCCATAATATTTCTGAAACGGAACTATGTGAGATATGTTCTGATGAAAGAAGAGATAATTTATTAATTTGTATCTGTGAGAAACCATCTGATATATATCTTATTGAAAAAACTGGTTATAATGGAGTTTACCATGTACTGGGAGGCCTTTTATCACCATTAGATGGTATTGGTCCTAATGATTTAAATCTTGATTCACTTATGGAAAGAGTGAAAAATGCATCTGAACTGATTGTAGCTACAGACGCCAGTATTGAGGGAGATGCGACAGCTTTGTATATACAGAAAATATTGGATTATCAATCAATTAAAATAACTCGTTTAGCGAGAGGATTACCAGTAGGGGGACATCTTGAATATGTAGATGAAGCAACTCTTACACGTTCCATTGATGAAAGAGTTGAACTAGATCCTTGAGCATGAAATATAAGTGGATACCTAATTTACTCACATCTACACGAATCCTACTGGTTCCTGTTTTTTTGTATTGCCTGTTTGCTGAGTTTAGCCATGGTAAACTTTTGGCATTAATTATATTTATTTCTGCAGCAATCACTGACGCCTATGATGGGAAGATTGCCCGCAAACATAATATTATCACAAAGTTTGGCATTTTTTTTGATCCCCTTGCAGATAAATTTTTGGTATTATCTGCTTTTTATGCCTTTATGTTTTTACCTGTATTATCCACTACTGTGAAGCTTTGGATGATCATTCTCATTTCATTTAGAGACATTTTAGTAACCTTCTTGCGGATGATTATGGAGTTTAACGGCATTACTATGATTACCAGTAAATTTGGGAAAATAAAGACTATGCTTCAAATGATCACTATTAATCTTATACTCATTTTTCTTATATTAAAATCATATAGTGTGGCAACATCTTCTCTTTTATACTATAGGCAATCACTTTATATTCTAATGGTTATTACAACTCTCATAACATTCTACACGGGGCTTCATTATATGTACCATAATTATAAAACTCTGGGGAATCTCTTCTATAATAAATGACTGTTGAAAAAGTTATTACTACTTGTTTTTACTTAGGCAAATTACCATATGCTCCTGGAAGTTGGGGAAGCCTAGGAACAATAGTACTTTGGCTTTTCCTCCCAGTTGATTACTTAATTCACTCTACTGTGATTTTATTTTTATTTATTATTGGTGTTTACTACTCAAAACAAGCTGCAGAAAAACTGAAAATTCATGATCCATCTGAAGTTGTTATAGATGAAGCAGTTGGAATGGGTATATCCCTATTCATGCTACCTCATAGTTTTATACTTTATTTCATTGCGTTTTGTCTCTTTCGTGTTTTTGACATATTTAAGCCATCGTTCATTTTTCATATCCAAAATTTTCCTGGTGGTTGGGGTATAATGCTTGATGATGTGTTGGCTGGATTTTTTACGCTGGCTATAGTTACCGGATTATCTTCTCTCTAGTGAATGCTTGTGTTCTCACTATAGGTGATGAACTCCTTCAGGGATTTACTGTGGACACAAATTCAGCTTGGCTGGGGACAACTCTTCTCCCGTACGGCATTGTTATCCAAAAACAAATCACAGTTGGTGATGATATACAATCGATTATCAATGAATCTCATAAAATTATTAATCATGAATATAATTATTTTTTTATTACTGGAGGATTGGGACCCACCCATGATGATATAACAAAGGAAGCTTTCCGTCAGCTTCTGGATGATGAACTGGTATTTAATAAACAATATTATGTTCATCTAAAAGAACGATTTGAAAAAATATCAATCAAAATGCCTAAAATTAATGAATCACAGGCTATGGTTCTGAAGAATGCAAATATTATCCCTAATGATATTGGGTCAGCACTTGGAATGCATTATTTTTATAATGGAACACATATTTTTATTATGCCTGGTGTTCCAAGTGAAATGAAAAAAATGATTAAAAAACATATTATTCCAACTTATATTAAAACAGTGCCTGAGGAGCACTTCATTACTATAAAAACGGCGGGGATTATGGAAAGTAAACTAGCTGAAAAAGTAAGTGGCCTTATGGATAAATATTCAAAGTCATTCCGTTTTGCATTCCTTCCTCATTTTAGTGGCGTTTCATTTCGCATCATTAAAATGGTTGAAGGGAATGAACTTCAAATTGTAAAAGATGAATTTTATCAAAAAATGCAACCCTATTCATATGGATTTCATAATGATACATTGGAAGGTATAGTAGGGCAAAAATTAATAGAAAAGGAACTTTCTATAGCAGTGGCTGAATCCTGTACTGGTGGCCTTATTGGAAAACGTATTACTGATACAGCAGGAAGTTCAGAATATTTTTTAGGTGGTATTATTGCATACAGCAATTTATTGAAAATATCTCTGTTGGATATATCTAAACAAACCTTAAAAGAAAATGGAGCTGTCAGTGAAGAAATTGCCCTTGAGTTAGCAAATGGTATTCGAAATAAAACTAATGCAGATATCGGTCTTAGTACCACAGGCATCTCTGGACCAGTCGGTGCAACAGAAACTAAACCTGTTGGTTTGGCATATATTGGTTTAGTAACTCCCAATAAATCCATTGTAAAAAAATATAATTTCGATTTCGGCAGACATCTTCATCGTGAAATGGTAGTAACATCATCACTAAATCTTATTCGGCTGTATCTTGAAAAATAATGATAAAAAACGTGTATTCTTTTGTATCCCTGTAGCTAACCAAATACCATCTATCCTCTCCGAAATAAAATCTTATCTTATTAATGAACCTACAGTTATTAAGTGGATACCCATTGAAAATATACATTTAACATTATTGTTCCTTGGGGATATTTACAATCATAATATTTCTGATCTTATTAAGTTATTAGAGAATAATATATCCTCAGCCAAATTTAAAATCAGGATTTCAAAAACTGGGATGTTCCCTTCAGTAAAATCACCAACAATATTATGGTTGGGCTTGGATAGGGGGATAGATCAAATAAAAATATTGAAAAATCAGATTGAAGAATCAGTAAAAGAAATTAACATAAATTATGAAAAAAAATCATTTATTCCCCATATTACTATTGCTAAAATTAAAACTGTATACCCGAAAGTTGATGTTTTGCCCCTCATGAATAGTGTATATTCTCCTAGAGAGATAGAGGTTGATTCTATTTCTATGTATCAAAGCCGACTATTCCGAGACGGGGTACAGTATACTCTAATGAATACGTTTCCATTAACAGACTAGGAAAGGAAAATTCAAATGGAAGTTCAAGAAAAAAATAAAACATTAGATTTAGCAATTTCACAAATTAAGAAACAATTTGGACAGGGCTCCATTATGAGGATGGGTGAAGATACCATTATCAAAATTGAAGGCATTTCCACTGGATCAATTTCACTGGATGCTGCAATTGGAATTGGGGGCGTCCCTAGAGGAAGAATCACTGAAATTTACGGACCAGAATCTTCAGGAAAAACAACTCTGGCTTTGCATGTTGTAGCAGAAGCGCAGAAAACAGGAGGATATGCAGCATTCATTGATGCTGAGCATGCCATGGATCCAGAATATGCTAAAAAATTGGGGGTTGATACAGATAATTTATTAATTTCACAGCCTGATACAGGCGAGCAGGCCCTTGATATCGCAGAAACCCTGGTAAGAAGTGGCGCGCTTGATGTTATTGTTATTGATTCAGTGGCAGCTTTAGTACCAAAAGCAGAGCTTAATGGAGAAATGGGTGATACTCATGTAGGACTACAGGCTCGTCTCATGTCCCAAGCACTTCGAAAATTGACAGGAACTGTGTCAAAATCGAGAACATCAGTAGTTTTTATTAATCAGATACGCCATAAAATTGGTGTGATGTTTGGTAGCCCAGAAACAACTACAGGTGGAAATGCATTGAAGTTCTATGCATCTCTACGCCTTGACATCCGGCGAATCGCGCAGATTAAGGAGGGTGATCAGGTGGTTGGAAATCGTACCCGCGTTAAAGTTGTAAAAAACAAAGTTGCTCCACCATTTAAAAATACTGAATTTGATATTATGTATGGTGTTGGAATTTCATATGAAGGCGATCTATTAGATTTAGCTGTGCAGGGAAATGTGGTTAGTAAAATGGGTGCATGGTTTTCATTCAAAGATGAAAAAATTGGACAAGGACGTGAAAATACAAAACGATATTTGCAGGAAAATGAAAAAATTAGAAATAAAATTGAAGAAGATGTAAAAGCTTTTTTAGGTATGGAGGAAGAAGAATAATTCTTTTGTTTTGAAAATATACCAATTAGTCCCCAATTTGGATATTATTATCTAAGAAATTTCTATCTTTACTCTATATTCTCTCTGGTTGTAAATTAGCTTCCTAACCTTGGTGGAGGAATTATTAATTATATGGAGAAATATATGAAAAACTTGTTATTTATAAGTATTTTAGTTTCAATTGTTTTAACCCAACAAACTACTTCTTATAGTTGGGAAGACGGAACGGGAACCATTCTAGGAAGTTATGGAAATCTATCAGATCCAGCTAATGTAGGTACTACATCTGGTGTTTCACCATATGATGGCAATCGTATGCTTACGGTATCTGAATCACCATTATCTAGTACTCCCCAAGCATTCATTGCATGGGTAACTGATATATCAGAAGGTGATGAAATTACAGCCTGTTTTTATGGATATGACAATACGCCTAGTTCATCGCCGTCTCTTCGAATATGGGGAAGTTGGTCAGCCAATGATGATATTGATTCCTATGGTGGATCTGCAGATGGTAATACTGATTATACTGATGGATCTGGTTGGGGTCAGGTTTGTCATACTTTTACCACAGATGTAATAGTTAATGGTCAAATGACTTGGGATTCTGGAGAAGCTTTAATTATACAAGCGAGGCTTTACAGCAGTAGTGGGGGGCCGGACCCAACAGTTTATTTTATTGATTTAGTAGAGATAACAGCGCCCAATAGTGTTACTGTAAATTATCCCGGAGGAGCAACTGATGGATGTACTGATCCTAACGCCTGCAACTATAATGCTTTTGCTACAGATGATGATGGTAGCTGTGTTTATCCCACAGATATGTCCATTTATGATATTCAATATACAGCTAATCAAGGTGATTACTGTTATGAATCAGATTATGCAGGTACTTGCGTCAGGACAACTGGTACGGTGACTGCAGAATCTCCATTATATCCCAATTTTTATATTCAGGATGAAACTTCAAGTACTTATTCTGGTATTTATGTACATAATTATTCTGCTTCACCACCAACTTTAGGTCAAAATATAACCATTACGGCTATGGTGAACGAATATTACAGCTTAACTCAACTTATTGATGGAGTTTCATATACTGTTAATTCATCTGGCAATTCTATAACACCTACAGATATTTCAACAGGTTCTTTAACTGGTTGTACAGATGACGGCGAATCTGTTGAAAGTATGTTAGTTCGTATTAATAATGTTGTGGTGACCACGCCAAGTAATGAGTATGGTGAATGGTATGTAGATGATGGTTCAGGTCCTTGTAAGATTGATAATAAAATATTTGATGGAGAATGGTTGGCTCCATCTTCAAGCCAGGAATTTGCAAGTATTACTGGTATGGTGGATTATGCGTATAGTGAATTTAGTATTTTCCCAAGGACAATGAGTGATATTGTCCTATGTTCGACCTGCCCCGTGGCAGATGCAGGAGATAATCAAACAGTAGAATCTAACACTTTAGTATCTTTGGATGGTTCAAATAGTTATGATCCGGATGGTACAATTATTGCCTATGAATGGACACAGCTAAGCGGAATTCCAGTTGTTCTAACAGATGAAGAGGCTGCCTTTACAGAGTTTACTGCGCCCGCTACAGTTGGCGACTTGGTTTTTAAACTCACAGTCTATGATAACGAATTTAATGAAGCATCAGATGAAGTCACAATTACTGTAGGCACTTGCACTTTTATTTCTGATATTCAATTTACAACAGTACAGGGTACATACTGTTATGAAACAGAAATGTCTGGTGAGGTTAATCTATGCCCTGTTATTGTTACACATATCGTACCTCAAATTAATGCAGGTAGTGCAGGAAATTTTTTCGTTACTCAACCAGGGTTACAATCATGGGGAGGTATTTTTATTCGTGATTTTGATATTCTTCCCGATGTGGGAGATGAAATTGATCTTACAGCCACAGTGAATGAATATTATAGTATGACACAATTAATTGATGTTACTTCTTCATTTGTTGTATCAAGTGGCAATTCAGTTATTCCGCTGTCCATTAACACTGGAGATTTAGGAATAGATTGTTCCTTTGAAGGGGAAAGTTATGAAGGGATGCTGGTAAGGGTAAATAATATTACTGTTGAAGATATAGATGAATTTGGAAATATTAAAATTAATGATGGATCCGGATCCACACTCATGGATGATTACTATTTTGATGGCACATTTCCAACTATATCAATCGGTGATAATATTTCTTCAATTATTGGGAATGTGGGTTACAGTTATAATGAGTTCAAGATTTATCCCAGAAGTAATGATGATTTGGGAAGCTGTGTTGATATGGGAGATCTGAATAGTGATGGAGCCTTTAATGTACTGGATGTTGTCTCACTTGCAAATTGTGTTTTGGCAAATAACTGTTCTGAACTTGAAAATGGCTGTGCTGCTGATATGAATGGTGATGGTGCCTATAATGTACTTGATATTGTAGCTCTAGTCAATTGTGTCCTTGCTAATAACTGTGGAGGCAGAGTAGATGATGCTAGCCATTCTAAGCTTATCATAGATGATAATATGGTTTCTATCGAAGCTGATGGATTTATTGGTGGCGTACAGATGACACTCGAACACAATGATGATTTTACTATCGATATGACAGATCGGGCACTTTTTGCTGACTATCTTACAAATAGCAATGAAACACGCCTGTTGGTGATCAACCCTGAAACAGAAGATCTATTCAGCTATATAGGTGATTTTGAAATTTCAGAAATTATTGTAGCTAACACTCAGTATGAAGTTTCAGTAGATTTGCCAATTACATCAGATATCAGTCTCAGTGAAGCATATCCTAATCCATTTAATCCTAAAACAACCATGACGTTGACTATGCCTATGTCTGGTACAATGCAGGTTGAAGTATATAACTTATTAGGACAAGTAGTTTCAACCCTTGCAAGTGGTTATATGGATGCAGGTACGTATAAACTTACCTGGGATGCATCTGAAGTTTCCAGCGGTATGTACTTTGTAAAAGCACAGACTGATGGATTTACTAAAACACAGAAACTAATGCTGATTAAATAAATATTATTTTATCTAATGTAAAAAAGCCGCAAACTATTGCGGCTTTTTAGTTTTACTTGTAAGTTTGAAATTTCCCTTCCAGATAGCGAGACCAGTAATCATTCAAATGGGTTTTCAATTTCGGTAATAGAAAAAATGCTCCAATAATATTTGGCACTGCACAGGACAATATCATCATATCAGAAAAATCAATAACATTTGAAAGTGATGAAATGGATCCGATAAAAATACATGTTAAAAATATAGTTTTATAAATAATTAATGATGAATTATTAGAGGATAAATATTTCCAGCCTTTCTCTCCATAGTAATACCATGAAATCATTGTACTATAAGAAAAAAGAAATACAACAATCGAGAGAATATATGGAAACCAGCTAATTGTGCTACCGAAAGCTGCTGATGTAAGCTGAGCTCCCTGAATTCCTTCTTTATTCATTAATAGATTTTGATCAGCAGTTATCAGTAAAACGGATGCTGTCATAAAACAAATCACAATAGTATCAATGAATGGACCAATCATGGCGACAATACCTTCTCTAACAGGCTCATCTGTTTTAGCTGCTGAATGAGCAATAGAAGCAGATCCAACCCCACCCTCATTACTGAAAACTGCTCGTTTTATACCAATTACAATAACTCCCATGAAACCACCATAAGTAGCTGTCGGAGTCATCGCCTGAGAGAAAATTGAATATATAACATCTGGTAATTTATCAAGATTCATTATAATTATAAATAATGATGCAGAAACATATAATATAACCATCGTTGGCACTATTTTTTCCGTAGTTTTTCCAATTCTTTCAATTCCACCCATTATAACTGCGGCAACAAGGCCCATTAGAAAAATACCATATAGCCAGCTGGGTATTCCTGTAAGTGAGCCCACGAGTTCATAAGATTGATTAGCCTGAAACATATTTCCACCACCAAAAGCACCTCCTATTATAAAAATAGCATAAAGTATTCCCAGTACTTTCCCTAATGATTTATAGCCACTTTTATTAATTATCCAACCATCTTTATCTCGTTCACTTAGACCATGCTCAAGATAGTACATAGGTCCGCCACTCACAGATCCATCATCATGAACAGTTCTGTATAATTGTGCCAATGTAGCTGAAACAAATTTAGCTGTCATACTGAAAATTGCAATGAACATCATCCAAAATACAGCGCCAGGGCCACCCAGGGATACCGCCACAGCCACGCCCGCAATATTCCCAAGTCCAATAGTTGCTGAAAGGGCAGAGGTCAATGCTTGAAAGTGGCTAATTTGTCCTATATCATTTGGGTTATCATATTTACCTTTAATAACATCTATAGAATGTTTAAATCCTCGAACGTTGATAAATCGAAAGTAAAACGTAAATGTAATAGCCCCAATTAGGAGAATTAAAACAATGAGAGGGAAACCCAATATTTTATAGAAAAGAACATTTGCAATATATCCTACAAATATTCCAAAAATACCATCAATCCCTGTGATGAAGTCAACCTGCTCTCCATCAATATAAAAATGGAAAATATCAAAGTAAAATGTTAATCCGATTATTATAACGATGCCAAAAAATATTTTCATTCCTCTAGTCATCTTTTCTCCTATGTATAAATTGGGATTGGATCAAATAAAATTGTCATCATTATTGATAGGATAACACTTCTTATATCATTATTTAATTCCAATATATTCACCGAATTTAAACTTATTGACATTGAACAAATAATAAATTTCATTTTTTTTGTTAAAATAGTTTTATAGTTTTTACTCTAATACAATTTACTTGTTCAACAAATAAAAGATACATTCTATAAAAGTAATTATTAATTAATTCTAAATATTCTGGAATGGTTTTATGTAATACAGGAAAATCAATTTAAATTATAGTGTATCAAAACTAAGATTAATAAATAGAAAAGATTATGATTCTACAAAAAGAAATTTACATCGGTCCTAATAATCGAGGATTTCATCTTATTACTAATGAAATAGTGGATAACTTTCCTGAAATCAACAAAATCAAAAGAGGAACTCTTCAGCTTTTCATTAAGCATACATCTGCATCTCTCACAATAAATGAGGCTGCTGATGCAACTGTTCGGTCTGATTTTGAATCACATTTTAATGAAATGGTACCAGAAAATCAACCATATTACCAACATACCATGGAAGGCTCAGATGATATGCCTGCCCATCTGAAAACTTCAATATTGGGTTGCAATATTCAAATTCCCATTACAAAAGGGTCTCTAAATCTAGGGACATGGCAAGGAGTCTATCTATGTGAGCATCGCAATCATGGTGGAATTAGGAATCTTGTTCTAACAGCATGGGGTGAATAGTCACATGCCATCTAGTATCAACATTCTTTAAAATTGAGAACATTTGTCGTAAATTTATAAGTTAGTAATAAGGTTCATTATTGGCTTAATTCGTTCATCAAATAAACTAATAATAGATAAATATCAATGGTTAAAGAAAGTGCTTTCCAGAAAAAAATTGATGCTGGGATCAAAATAGAACCAAAGGATTGGATGCCTGATAAATACCGCAGCCATCTTATAAGACAAATTTCACAACATGCCCATTCTGAAGTTATTGGTATGCAGCCTGAAGGAAACTGGATTACAAGAGCACCATCTTTAAGATCGAAGATGGTACTAATTGCCAAAGTTCAAGATGAAGCTGGTCATGGCCTTTATCTGTATAGTGCCACTGAAACATTAGGTATTACACGTAATGAATTAATCGAACAGCTTCAAATTGGGAAAGCAAAGTATTCCAGTATATTCAATTATCCTACACTTACATGGGCAGATATGGGTGCCATCGGGTGGCTGGTCGATGGTGCTGCCATTGTGAATCAGCAATCTTTAAGGAAAACATCTTATGGACCATATTCTAGAGCTATGATAAGGATATGTAAGGAAGAATCCTTCCATCAACGACAGGGTTATGAGATTATGTCTAAAATGTCTAATGGAATACCAGAGCAACGAGAGATGGCACAAGACGCCCTGAATCGGTGGTGGTGGCCATCATTAATGATGTTTGGCCCAACTGATTCAGATTCAGCTCATACTACTAATGCTATGAAATGGAAAATTAAACGGGAAACTAATGATGATCTCCGTCAGCTTTTTATAGATCGAACCGTGAAGCAGGCAAGACTCATTGGATTAACAATTCCCGATCTAGACCTCAAATGGAATCCTGAGACTAAGCATTATGATTTTGGTGAAATTGACTGGGAAGAATTTTGGGAAGTAGTAAATGGCAATGGATTCTGCAATAAAGAACGAATAAATAATCACATCAATGCACATTTAGAAGGTCAATGGGTACGGGAAGCCGCCTTGGCTTATGCGGAAAAAACACAAAACGGGATCTGATATGGGTGACAAAAATCTATTAACATGGGAAGTATTTATTCAACCTAAAAATGGAACATCATTCCAACATGCAGGAAATGTGCATGCTTCAGATAAAGAAATGGCTCTTCAGAATTCCCGTGATCTTTATGCTCGTCGTCGGGAAGGCACTTGCATCTGGGTAGTAAAAACGGAAGATATTGTATCTTCCAGACCTGAAGATCAGGGGTCCTTCTTTGATCCGGCGGATGATAAATTGTATCGCTACCCTACTTTCTTTAAGGTATCCAAAAAGGCAAAAGGATTATAATGGCAAACGAACTGCTTTATAAATATGTATTGTCTCTTGGAGATGATGCTTTAATTTTAGGACAGAGATTATCACAATGGGCATATAAAGCTCCATTTTTAGAAGAAGATATCGCTCTTAGCAATATATCATTAGATATGTTCGGAAGGGCAAATTTGTTATTGGAATATGCTGCGATCATAAAGGGAAATGATACCACCGCAGATGATTTGGCTTTTAAACGCAATGAACGAGAATTTAAAAATCATATCCTCAGTGAACAGCCCAATGGAAATTTTGCTGATACCATGGTGCGCCAGTTTTTATTGGATGCATTTTATAAATTATTTTATAAGGAATTAGCTGAAAGTAAGGATGAACAATTATCTGCCATTGCCCAAAAATCCATTAAAGAAACCACCTATCATTTTAGGCATTCATCCAATTGGATTATAAGGTTAGGAGATGGCACAGCCGAAAGCCATAAAAAGGTACAATCTGCAATTGACAATTTATGGATGTTTACCAACGAATTATTTGAAATGAATCAAACAGACAATAAAATGCTAGCGGAGAAAATAGGAGTTAATTGTTTATCAATAAAAGCTGAATGGAAACAAATAATTGACGAAGTTCTTTCAGAAGCTACCCTTAAAATACCTAAAAATATCCATATGATTTCTGGTGGGAGAGAGGGAATACATACGGAGCATCTTGGGCATTTATTATCTGATATGCAGTATCTTCAGCATGCATATCCGAATGCTAAATGGTAAAAGGAATTTCCACTAATACAATTTGGGAATTATTAAAAACAATTCCAGACCCAGAAATTCCAGCTATTTCCATTGTTGATTTAGGGATAGTTAGGAATATACATTTTGAAGAAACTACTTTATATATCACAATTACTCCAACCTATAGCGGATGCCCTGCTATGTCATTTATTAAGGATGAAATAATTCGCCATCTAGAATTACAAGGCATTACCAACTACCAGGTTAAAACTTCCCTTGCACCGGCATGGACAACAGATTGGATGAATGATGAAGTGAAAGCAAAACTGAAGGAAGCTGGAATAGCGCCACCTTCTACCGCAATTAATTGTCCACAATGTGATTCTAGCAAAGTTAAGGTTATAAGTGAATTTGGATCTACTGCCTGTAAAGCAATGTATAAATGTTTAGATTGTCTAGAACCATTTCACCATTTTAAACAGATTTAATAGCAATGATCCTTTTTGAAAAAATAGATGCCGTTGGGAAAATTACCTTAAACCGACCGGAAAAATATAATTCTTTCGTTCGAGAAATGGCGTTATCTATTCAAAGCACCTTAGCAAATTGTGAATCTGATGATTCTATTCGTTGTATTCTAATTACGGGTGCGGGAAAAGCATTCTCCGCGGGGCAAGATTTAAAGGAGGCAGTAGATCCCCAAGGACCAGACATCGAGCAAATTGTAAGAGAACATTATAATCCGATTATAAAAATAATCCGTGAGATTGAAAAACCCGTTATTGCAGCAGTGAACGGAGTTGCTGCTGGGGCAGGTGCTAACGTGGCTTTAGCCTGTGATATTGTCACGGCTACTCAATCTGCAAAATTCATTCAGGCTTTCAGTAAAATTGGACTTATCCCGGATAGTGGTGGCACTTTCTTTCTTCCCCGTTTAATTGGACTTCCCAAGGCAACAGCCTTCATGATGACTGGGGAACCAGTTTCTGCTGAGAAAGCAGAGGCGTTGGGAATGATTTATGCTGTTTATGAGGACGCAGAGTTTGAGTCTAATACATTGGAGTTGGCTAGATCCATTGCAGCGATGCCTACCAAAGGATTAAGCTATACGAAAAAACTGCTGAATCAATCATTCAACAATTCTCTGAAAGATCAGTTAGATTTAGAGGCCGCAACCCAATCTTTATCTGCCAATACAGAAGATCATAAAGAAGGCATTCAGGCCTTTTTGGAAAAACGAACCCCTAATTTTACCGGTAAATGAGTACAATTATTTCAGTAATAGGCGCAGGTACAATGGGCTCTGGCATTGCACAGGTGGCAGGAGCTCATGGATGCCAAGTCAATATTATTGATTCATTTCAAGAGCCATTGGAAAATTCTCAATCCAAACTGAAATCTATTCTTAATCGATTAGTTGAAAAGGGCAAAATAAATAAAGAGCAGTTTAGATCCATTTTAGCTCGTATTCATTGGACTACAAATATGGATGAAATTTCCAAAAGCAACATGGTTATTGAGGCCATTTTTGAAAATTTAGAGATCAAGCAGGATTTATTTTTACAAATGGAATCTAAAGTAACAGATGAATGTATTTTAGCAACTAACACTTCTTCTTTATCTGTTGCAAAAATTGCATCAGTCTGCAATCTGAAAAGTAGAATAATGGGGATTCATTTTTTTAATCCCGTTCCATTGATGAAATTGGTGGAAATAATTCCTACCCAAGAAACGAATGGTGAGTTATTATTAGAAGTAAAAGCCATCCTTAAGGGGTGGGGTAAGTCTGTAGTTACCGCCAAAGATACCCCTGGTTTTATTGTAAACCGAGTAGCCCGGCCATATTATAGTGAAGCCCTGCGAATTTATGAACAGGGCATTGCCGATTTTGCTACCATTGATTGGGCCATGAAAGAGTTTGGGGGGTTTCGGATGGGTCCCTTTGAACTAATGGATTATATTGGCAATGATATTAATTATTCTGCCACCAAAGCCGTTTATGATGGAACCAACCATGACTCGCGCTACAAACCTTCTGCCACACAAAAAAAAATGATGGACGATGGATTGTTGGGTAGAAAATCGGGCAGAGGTTATTTTGATTATTCAGAGTCTGCTGATAATCCTGAGCCGAACAAGGATGAAAAATTAGGTAAAAAAATATTCATCCGGATTTTAACCATGCTCATAAATGCAGCAGCTGATGCTTTGAATGGAGCTATTGCTACCCGAGATGATATTGATTTGGCAATGACTACAGGCTTGAACTATCCCAAAGGGTTACTAAAATGGGCAGATGATATTGGATTGAATGCCTCCCTTACTCAATTAAACGATCTTCATACCAAATGTGGTGATGATCGCTACATAGCTAGTCCATTATTAGAGAAAATGGTTAAATCCAATTCAACCTTTTATGTATGAGTAATCCTCAAAAAATAGTAGAGAGAATGTTTGATAAAGACGCCTTCAGCCAATGGTTGGGTATTGAAATAATTAAAGTAAATGATGGATATTGTAAACTGAAAATGATAGTGCGGAAAGAGATGCTTAATGGATTCCATATTACCCATGGCGGTATTTCTTATTCATTAGCAGATACCGCATTGGCATTTGCTTCTAATACCTATGGGAAAAAATGTATGTCTATAGAAACTTCAATTTCACATACCAACTTTGTTCACGAAGGAGATATATTGGTTGCTACAACGAAAGAGTTATCCCTTACAGAAAAAATAGGGCTGTATCTTATCACAATTACTAATCAGGATAAAAAGGATATAGCCCATTTTAAAGGGACTGTTTACCGCACTTCAAAGGGTTGGTTTTCGGAGGATGAATGAGTAAAAAAGACTCTTACATAATTGATGCAGTCAGAACACCTATAGGGAAGTTTGGTGAATCTTTAGCATCCATTCGCACTGATGATTTAGCCGCACATGCAATTCGATCATTAATGGATCGTCAGGATTTTGATCCGGGGGAAATTGATGATGTAATCATGGGTTGTGCCAATCAATCCGGAGAGGACAACCGCAATGTAGCCCGAATGGCATTACTCTTGGCAGGACTTCCATTTTCTGTACCCGGTGAAACTACAAACCGTCTCTGTGCTTCTGGGATGTCAGCTGTCATTAATGCACATAGAGCTATTCAATCAGGAGATGGAGACCTGTTTATAGCAGGGGGAGTTGAGCATATGACACGGGGCCCCTGGGTAATTTCCAAGGCATCTACACCTTTTGGCAGAGATGCAAAAATGGTGGATTCAAGTTTTGGCTGGCGTTTCATCAATCCTAAAATGCAGGAAATTTATGGCGCTGAAGAAATGGGGCATACAGCAGAAAATCTTGCTGAAAAGTATGACATCAATCGGGACGAACAAGATGCCTACGCCTGCCATTCTCAAATGAAGGCAGCACTTGCTCAAAAGGAGGGAATTTTTGAGTATGAGATTGTTCCCATTGAAATCCCACAGAAGAAAGCAGACCCAATCATTTTTAAAGATGACGAATTTTTAAAACCCCACACTTCCATTGAGGGATTAGCAAAACTTAAATCCGCTTTTAAAAAAGAGGGCTCAGTTACAGCTGGTAATTCATCAGGAATAAACGATGGTTCCGCAGCTATGATAATAGCCTCAGACATAGGAATTAAAACACATAATTTAAATCCATTAGCTCAAATTGTTGCTTCAGCAGTTGTGGGGGTGGAGCCTCGCATAATGGGAATAGGTCCGGTTAAAGCAGCTAATAAAGCTTTAACTAAAGCAGGATTAACCATGGATAAAATAGATGTTATCGAATTAAATGAAGCATTTTCAGCTCAATCATTGGCCTGTATTCGTCAATGGGGATTGGCAGATGATGATCCCAGAATAAATCCTAATGGAGGCGCACTAGCATTGGGACATCCACTGGGAATGACGGGTACTCGAATACTGCAAACCGCTGCTCTTGAGCTCCGGAGAAAGCAGAAAAAATGTGCCTTGGTTACCATGTGTGTAGGTGTGGGACAGGGCTATGCTGTTATTATTGAAAATATTAAATGATTATTTGTCATGAAAAAATTAATAAATGAATTTGATAAAATTATACGATGGCCAAAAAAACCATATGATAAAGAGATTGTAATTAATTGGCTTTCTAATAAGTTTAATGCTGAAATAAAATATTCTGAAAAGAAAGTAAATGAGATAATAGGTCTACATCATTCATTTAACGATATTGCATTATTAAGAAGAGAATTAATTTCTAGAAAATTTCTAAGCAGAAAAGATGACGGATCTAAATATTGGAAAACAAATAAATGATTTACGAATTTAATGGATATACACCAGTAATACATGAAAGCGCATTTGTGCATGAGCTTGCAGCAGTCACTGGCAATGTAATTATTGGCGAGAGAGTGTATATTGGCCCTGGAGCCGCTATTCGAGGGGATTGGGGTGAGATCAATATCAGTGATGGATGCAACGTACAGGAAAATTGCACCATCCATGTTTTTCCAGGGAAAGCTGTACTATTGAAAGCAGGCGCTCATATTGGACATGGAGCCGTTATTCATGGGGGGAATATTGGTCAAAATACCCTTATAGGAATGAATTCTGTTGTGATGGATGATGCTGAAGTGGGAGACGAATGTATTGTTGGTGCGCTCTGCTTTATAAAAGGAGAGATGAAGATCCCAAACCGGAAATTGGTGGTTGGCAGTCCGGCAATAATAAAAGGGGACATTTCTGATGAGATGATTGTCTGGAAATCTGGTGGTACTAAAATTTATCAACAGCTTCCAGAAGATTGTTATAATACATTGCGGGAATGTGAACCGCTGAGAGAAATACCCGCCAATCGCCAACCTCAAATAACCAATTTTAAACCATGGAAAGAGACAAAAAAATAATGGATTGCCAAAATTATGTAATGGGGAATTGGATCAGTGGAGATGGAGATGGCATACCTCTTTTCAACGCCATAACTGGAATAGAAATAGGCAGAGCTAATAGTAAAGGTTTACACTTTGGTCAAATGATGGAATATTCTCGGGAGATTGGCAGTCCGGCATTAAAAAAAATGACCTTTCAACAGCGAGGAATAATGCTAAAAGCATTAGCGCTTCATTTGCATGGCATTAAAGGAAAGTTTTACGCACTAAGTGCTGCCACTGGCGCAACAAAAATTGACTCATGGATTGACATTGAAGGGGGAATAGGTAATCTTTTTGCCAACGCATCTCTTAGAAAGCAATTTCCTGATCTGCCCTATTATGTGGATGGAGATGCGGCTAAGTTATCTAAAGAAGGGACCTTTATTGGCCATCATCTTATGGTACCAAAGGAAGGAGTTGCCATACACATTAATGCATTCAATTTTCCCATTTGGGGCATGCTAGAAAAAATTGCAGTGAACCTAATGGCTGGTATGTCAGCCATTGTAAAGCCTGCAACCCTTACCTGTTATTTGACTGAACTTATGGTACGGGAAATTATTGCATCAGGCATATTGCCAGATGGAGCCATTCAGTTAATTTGTGGTTCTGCAAATGGAATATTAGATTATGTCACTTGCGAAGATGTGGTGACATTTACCGGTAGTGCCTCCACTGGACAAATGCTTAAATCCAACCCCCACATTATTAAAGAAGCGGTACCTTTTAACATGGAAGCAGATTCACTAAATGCCTCCATTATAGGTGAAGATGCTAGACCAGGAACAGCAGAGTTTGACCTGTTTATCAAAGAAGTGCAGAAAGAGATAACGGTTAAGGCTGGTCAAAAGTGTACCGCGATTCGGAGAATTATTGTTCCAGAAGAATTAGTTGAAGATGTTCAATCAGCATTGAGTGACCGCTTATCAAAAACCATTATTGGCGATCCATCAGTTGAGGGGGTTCGTATGGGTTCATTAGCTGGACAGTCACAGCTAAAGGAAGTTACTGAAAAAGTAAATTTATTGGCAAAATCTCAGAAAATCATTTTTGGGGATTTAAATGAATTTGAAGTAACTGGAGCTGATAAAACCAAAGGGGCCTTCATTTCTCCCATCTTGTTTTTAAATGACAGTCCATTTGAAAAAACAGACTGCCATAATATTGAGGCTTTTGGTCCCGTATCAACTATTTTACCTTACAAAAATTTGGATGAAGCTATTGAATTATCTCGAATGGGTAAAGGCTCATTGGTCTGCTCCATAGTTACTGCTGATAATAATATTGCCAAAGATTTTGTTATTGGCACTGCCTCCATGCATGGTCGTATATTGGTATTGAATAGTGACTGCGCTAAAGAAAGTACCGGCCATGGCTCTCCTATGCCACTACTTACTCATGGTGGTCCGGGACGAGCTGGTGGCGGTGAAGAAATGGGTGGGAAACGAGGTGTACTGCATTATCTACAACGTACTGCCATACAGGGACATCCCACCACCATCACCGAATTGACAAGTCAATATCAATATGGGGGAAAAATGACGGAATCAAATCCACATGTATTCCGCAAGCATTTTGAAGAAATTGAAATTGGGGAGACCGTTAAAACGGATTCTCATTTAGTTACCCTTGAAAATATTGAAGATTTTGCTGAACTCAGTGGCGATAAATTTTATGCTCACATGGATGAAAATTCTTTAGAAGGTACCATTTTTACAGAGCGGGTTGCTCATGGATATTATATAATGTCCCGAGCAGCAGGCCTGTTTGTAGATCCACCAAAAGGGCCGGTGTTGCTCAATTACGGAATTGATGAATGTCGATTTACGAAACCTGTATACCCCGGCATGACCATTTCGGTTCGTTTTACCGTTAAAGAAAAAGTGGATCAAGAAAAACGGTCTGAGGATGATATTGCCAAGGGTATTGTAAAATTCTTAGTGGATGTATATGATGAAGAAGGTGAAACAGTTATGCTGGCCACTATATTAACTATGATTAAAAAGAAAAATCAGGATTAGAAAATGACTCCCTATGTAAAATTAGAAATTAAAGATAAAATTGGAACCATCGAGTTTTTCCATCCTCAGAGCAATTCGTTACCGGTGAACATCCTACAGAAACTGGCAGATACCATTACTGAGGCAGGTAATAATGCTGAAGTTATGGTAGTCATTTTAAAATCTGGAGGCGATAGAGTTTTTTGTGCGGGGGCATCTTTTGATGAATTAATGCTAATAGAAAATGAAGTGCAAGGGAAACAGTTTTTCTCCGGATTTGCCAAGGTGATTAATGCCGCTAGGAAATGCCCCAAGTTCATTATCGGAAGAGTTCAAGGAAAAGCTGTAGGTGGCGGTGTTGGAATGGCATCCGCTACCGATTATTGTTTTGCTACCAAATTTGCGTCTGTCAAGCTTAGTGAATTGGCCATTGGCATTGGCCCATTTGTGGTGGGACCTCCAATTGAAAGAAAAATTGGATCAGCTGCATTTAGCCAACTCACCATCAATGCTACCGAATGGCATTCAGCTGAATGGGCAAGAGAGAAAGGATTATTTGCAAATATTTATGATTCTGCTATGGAAATGGACACAGCCATTCAAATGTTGGCTGAAAAATTGGTAGCCTCTAATCCAGATTCCATGCAGGGATTAAAGCAAGTTATATGGGATGGCACCGATCACTGGGATAGTTTATTGTTTGAAAGAGCTGCAATGAGTGGAACCAGGGTATTATCTGATTTCACAAAAAAAACTTTGGAAAAACTAAAAAAAAGGTAAATGGCTCCAAAGAAAAATACTATTCCAGCGGACGCTCTCCGCAGAGCTTACGATATCATGTGCACTGCCAAAGCAATGACAGATATTTACGAGGACAATAAGGATGTGACATCAAAGTATGTACATGCCACTTCTCGTGGACATGAAGCTATTCAGATTGCTATAGGGATGCAGCTTGAATCCCAGGATTGGGTTGCGCCCTACTACCGTGATGATGCATTACTTCTCAGTTTGGGCATGTCCCCTTATGAACTGATGCTTCAGCTTCAAGCTAAGAAAGATGATCCCTTCTCTGGAGGTTGTTCTTATTATTCCCATCCCAGTATACGTCGAGATGATATGCCCAAGATTCCCCATCAATCATCTGCAACGGGCATGCAGGCGATCCCCACAACTGGGGTTGCAATGGGAATACAATATTTAGAAAAAGAGAAATTAGCAAATGACAAAGCAGTAGTAGTATGCTCAATGGGAGATGGATCCATTACTGAAGGAGAAGTTTCCGAAGCATTCCATATGGCAGCATTGAAAGAGTTTCCAATACTCTATTTAATTCAGGATAATGGTTGGGATATTTCCGCTAGCAGTGATGAAGTTCGTGCTAATGATATTGTAGATTATGTGAAAGGTTATGGTGGAATTGAAGTAGTTGCGATTATGGGAAATGATTTTAGCAAATCCTATTTTGCGATTCAAAAAATCATTAAAACCATGCGAAAGGAACGACGTCCATTTCTGCTTCATGCGGAGGTACCCTTATTGAGCCACCATACATCAGGAGTACGCATGGAATGGTACAGGGATGATTTAGAAAAGCATCAAAAAAAAGATCCACTGCCTATTCTCAAAACACAATTAAAAAAAGGTGGAGTTAGCTCTGCAGAAATAAAAAAAATAGAAGATGGATCGGTTGTAAATGTAGCTGCTGATTTTAAAAAGGCGGTTCAAGCAGATGATCCTGATCCTGAAGAATTGTTTGAAAATATTTTTCATCCAACGGAAGTAATAGAGGAATGTGGCGATAGATCCCCTGCTGGCGCATCCCCAACCATTATGGTAGACTGCGCTCTGCTTGCCATCAAAGAGCTCATGGAAGATCATCCGGAATGTCTGTTATATGGACAGGATGTTGGCAAACGTTTGGGCGGTGTTTTTCGAGAAGCAGCCACATTAGCTGATACTTTTGGTGATCACCGAGTATTTAACACACCCATTCAGGAAGCCTTTATCATTGGCAGTACCGTGGGAATGTCTGCAGTTGGTATCAGGCCAATTGTAGAGGTTCAATTCGCCGATTATATTTGGCCGGGACTCAATCAATTGTTCACCGAAGTGAGTCGTTCTTGTTACCTCTCTAGAGGAAAGTGGCCGGTAAGTTGTATAATTCGTGTTCCTATTGGTGCTTATGGTAGTGGCGGACCATATCATTCATCTTCTGTGGAATCTGTTATTGCAAATATCAAGGGAATTAAGATTGTGTATCCTTCTAACGCTGCTGATATGAAAGGGCTCATGAAAGCGGCCTATTATGACCCAAATCCTGTGGTAATGCTGGAGCATAAGGGACTCTACTGGAGTAAGATTAAAGGCACTGAATCCGCCATTTGCCCGGAACCGGCTCGAGATTATATTCTGCCTTTTGGAAAAGCAAATATGGTTTTGGAAGCAGATAAATCGCAGGTCGATTCGGGGAATTCTCTAGCTATTATTACCTATGGCATGGGGGTCTATTGGGCAAAATCAGCAACAGATAAATTCCCTGGGCAGGTAGAAATTGTTGATTTGAGAACTATTTACCCATTAGACGAACAGATGATTTTTGAATCGGTGAATAAACATAGTCGATGTATAGTGGTTACAGAAGAACCAAAAGAAAATTCATTTGCGCAGGCTTTAGCAGGACGCATTCAGGAAAATTGTTTTAATAATTTGGATGCACCGGTAATTGTAGTTGGGGCGGAGAACGTTCCAGCAATTCCCTTAAACTCAATCTTAGAAGAACGGTATTTACCCAATGCGGATAAGGTGGCAGATGCTATTGGGAATTTATTGTTATTTTAATGGTGAATAATTTACTTAAGTTTTGGGTACGAGAATGTATTTTCATAAGCAATTATTACCAATTAATCATTGCAAATTTATAATTAACAGTTAGATTAATGGCATATTTATCAAAAGAATGGAAGGGCTCTGAATATTTTCCTATCCATGATTTTCATCATGTGGAATATTTAGTAGGTAACGCTAAACAGGCTGTTCATTATTACAGATCCGCATTTGGGTTTGAACCCCATGCCTATTGTGGCCCAGAAACAGGTGTCTATGATAAAGTTTCCTATGTATTGAAAAAGAATCGTCAATTTTTTGTGTTTAGTACTCCTCTTAGTTCTAGTCATCCTGGTTCGGATTGGCTGAAAAAACATGGCGATGGAATTTATGACATTGCTTTCTCGGTTGATTGTGATCAAACAGCATATGACTCATGTTTATCACGTGGAGCGATAGGGGTTAAAAAATCTACATTTACTTCAGATGAAAATGGAGAGTATGGCATATCATCCATTCAAACCTATGGAGATACTATTCACTCTTTTATTGAGGATGTCAACTATTCGGGTTTATGGGCGCCGGGATTTGATTCACTTAAGTTACCTAAAGTATCAAATAAAGATACTTCGCTAATAACCATTGATCATGTTGTAGGAAATGTGGAAGAAGGAAAAATGGATGAATGGCAGGAATTCTATGAGCGGGTATTTGGCTTTACCACATTTGTTAGATTTGATGAAAAGGATATCAGCACCAAGTATTCCGCATTAAAATCTGTGGTGGTTCGCTCCAAAAATTGGAAGATTAAATTGCCAATCAATGAACCAGCTGCAGGCATCAAAAAATCTCAGATTGAAGAGTACTTAGATTTTAATGAAGGCCCAGGTGTGCAGCATATTGCAATTCTAACCGATGACATAATAAAATCAATTACTGCGCTTCGTGAAAATGGGGTAGATTTTTTGGATGTCCCTGATACCTATTATGATGATTTAAAAGACAGAGTGGGCCCCATTGATGAAGATATGGCAGTATTAAAAAAAATGAAGATATTAGTGGATCGGGATGCAGAGGGATATTTACTGCAACTATTTACCAAACCATTAGAAGATCGCCCCACTCTTTTTATTGAGATCATACAACGTAAAGGCTCAAGAGGATTTGGGCAGGGCAATTTCCAGGCACTATTTGAATCTATCGAAAGAGAACAATCATTGAGAGGTAATCTATAATTGCTAATTATTAATTAGTAGCTATTATGCCAATTTATCACAAGCAAGGAAAAATTCCAGCAAAGCGACATACCGCCTTTAAAAAAGATGATGGTAGTATTTATTATGAAGAATTGGTGAGCAGGGAAGGGTTTTCCAGCCTTTACAGCAATCTCTATCATTTAGAGCGGCCAACCAAAATTTCAAAAGTAGGCGAGCTTTTTAAACAGAAATTAGTCAAAGCAGAAATAAAGCACAGAGCTCGGCATATTATCACTGCTAAATTGGATGCTGCCGGTGACGCCATTTCTGCCAGAGTTCCTCTATTTTTTAATTCAGATATTATCATTTCGATCGCAGCCGTTTCAAAAAATATGGATTTTTGCTATCGAAATGGGGTCGCCGATGAAGTATTATATATTCAGTCTGGGAATGGTAAACTCATATCTAACTTTGGTACTATATATATTAAATCTGGTGATTATGTAGTATTGCCCCGAGGTATAATTTGGCAAATGAATCTTAAGGGAACTATTAGGATGTTGGTCATAGAGTCAACGGAACCAGTTGAAACCCCCGATCGTTACCGCAACCGATTTGGTCAGCTATTAGAACATTCCCCATTTTGTGAGCGGGATTTACAAATACCAGTATTACAAGACCCTATGGAAAACACTGGTGAGTGTCTGGTGAAAGTGAAAACACTTAATGGGATTCAGGAATATACCTATGCTCATCATCCTTGTGATTTAGTAGGGTGGGATGGCTATTACTTCCCCTGGAGTATTAGTATCCATGATTTTGAACCCATTGTTGGCAGTATTCACCAACCACCACCAGTTCACCAAACATTTCAGGGACAGGGATTTGTCATTTGTTCTTTTGTCCCCCGCTTATTTGATTTTCATCCAGAGTCAATTCCTGCGCCCTATCCTCATTCTAATGTGGATTCTGATGAAGTGATTTATTATTCCAGAGGGAATTTCATGAGCCGTCAGGGAATTCAGAAAGAATCCATTACTCTACACCCAATGGGATTGCCCCATGGACCACAGCCAGGCAAATATGAAAGTTCCATTGGTAAGATTAAAACCGACGAATTAGCCGTGATGATTGATACTTTTAAACCGCTCAATTTAACTGAAGTTGCTTTGGGGATTGATGATGCAGATTATCCATTAAGTTGGCTGGATTAATAACTTTATAAAGTAATTATAATAGGAAATTAAATGAAACTTATCAGCTATAAAGAAAATGGGAATATAAAATTAGGAGAATTTGAAGAGGGAAAAATCTATGATTTGCATGCAATAGATTCCAATATTGCAGATAATATGCTGAAATTTCTCCAAGGTGGAGAGGAGCAATTGCTGTTGGCTAGGGCAGCAGTAGAAAGTGGAAATCCTACAGTTTCAGCAGAAAATGTTGAATTAATTTCTCCTGTGCCTAATCCGCCATCAGTACGGGATGCTTACGCCTTTCGTCAACATGTGGCTACCGCCCGTCGAAATCGTGGATTAGAAATGATCCCTGAGTTTGACGAAATCCCCATTTTTTATTTCACTAATCACCATGCTGTATTTGGTGGAGGGAATTTTCCTGTTTTGCAGCAACATACAGAAAAACTGGACTTTGAATTGGAATGTGCAGCTGTTATTGGTAAGGGTGGTAGAAATATATCTGCATCTGATGCTGATGATTATATTACAGGATTTATGATAATGAATGATCTATCTGCCCGTGTATTACAGATGCAGGAGATGAAGTTAAATTTGGGTCCAGCAAAAGGGAAGGATTTTGGTTCTTCTTTTGGACCATGGTTAGTAACTAAAGATGAGCTGGAAAATTTCAAACAATCTTCATCTGAAGGTGATAGGTATAATTTGAAAATGAAAGCATCTGTTAATGGGATGCAGGTATCAGAAGACATCCTTTCAAATATGACATGGTCATTTGCACAGATCATTGAAAGAGTAAGTTATGGTGTGGATATTTTTCCAGGAGAGATCATTGGTTCGGGTACCTGTGGAACTGGATGTTTCTTGGAATTAAATGGATCCAATATTACAAATAATCAGTGGCTGAAACCCGGCGATACAGTTTCTTTAGAAATTGATGCCCTAGGTAAATTAACCAATCAAATTATACTTGCAGATTAATCGAAAGCTATTAGTATCATTCTAAATGTCGGAGTTTCGTAAATTTAATCCAAAAGAACTAGAACTTAAGGATGTACACCAACTTCTATTAGGTAGCGTAGCACCCCGTCCAATTGGGTTTGCTGCTAGTATAAGTAAAGATGGGAATCTCAATCTTGCCCCTTTCAGTTATTATAATGCATTTAGTTCAAACCCGCCAGTTGTTGGCATTTCACCAGCTTTCAGCAGTAGGAACGGTAAATCAAAAAACACACTCGATAATATTCTAGATACAAAGGAATTTACTCTATCAGTTGTAACTCATAGTATGGTAGAGCAGATGAATATCTGTGCAGCAGAATATTCTTCAGATGTAAATGAATTTGTCAAATCAGGCCTAAATAAATATCCATCCGAAATTATCAGCGTTCCAGGAGTGAAGGAGTCTCCACTTATCATGGAGTGTCAATTCATTAAGCATATACAGTTGAGCGATGAACCGGCAGGAGGGAATTTGCTCTTGGGTGAAATTGTGCAATTTCATGCAAAGGAAGAAATATACAATGATGAAGGTCAAATTGATCCAGCTAAAATGGATCAAGTGGCACGTCTGGGGTTGATTTGGTATACAAGGACAAACCAGGGTCTTTTTGAATTGGCCCCACCAAAGCATATACCCATAGGCATTGATGCCCTACCAGATGTGATTAGGAATAGTACTCATTTTACAGGCAAACATCTGGCACGTTTGGCTTCAGTAGAAGCAATCCCTGAACGTGAAAATATTGAAGATTTAATAACAACATATTCCAGACTATCAACTGAAGATATGCTGAAAATCTGCGCAGTTTTGGTTGATCAAGGTAAAATAATGGAAGGGTGGCAGGTTCTATACCTGGCAGAAGTAATATAATGCAGACTGTAATGTGGAAGCCTTCAAAAGAAAGTATTAAGAATTCCCAGATGAGTAAATTTATTAAATATGTTAATCATGATTTTATGACCCAGATTGGAAATTATTCCCAATTATATAATTGGTCATTAGAACAAGCTGAAGATTTTTGGGAATCATTCTGGAAATTTTCTGGGATTATCCATTATTCTAAATATGATATAGTTGTTGATGATATTGCCAAAATGCCGGGAGCCAGATGGTTTGAAGGCTCAACATTAAACTTTGCTGAAAACCTTCTACGATATAAAGATAATCAAACAGCAATTAGGTTTTGTGGAGAAGATGGTGCTACATCATTCCTTACTTATAATTCATTATATGATCAGGTTGCAGGCTTGACATCAGCAATGAAAAAACAAGGTATAAAAAAAGGAGATAGGATTTGCGGGTTATTACCCAATATCCCAGAATCTGTAATAGCCATGTTGTCTTCAGCCAGTATTGGGGCCATATGGTCATCCTGTTCACCTGATTTTGGGATACAGGGTGTCTTAGACCGATTTAAACAAATCAAGCCCAAAATTATATTTACTACAAATGGTTATAAATATAATGGGCAAGTGATTAATTCATCTGAAAAAATACAAGAGATTCTTTCAAAATTACTGAGCATTCAGATAAATGTCGTCATTCCATATATTGAAAATGTGAGGCCAATTAGAATTTCTAATTCAATATTATGGGATGATTTTATTGATCCACTTGCAATGGAAATATCATTTGAACAGCTTCCATTTGATCATCCTTTATATATAATGTATTCCTCTGGTACAACAGGACTTCCCAAATCCATTGTTCATTCAGCGGGGGGCACACTGATCCAGCACTTAAAGGAACTTCAACTTCATACAGATCTTAAGCGGAATGACACTATTTTTTATTTTACTACATGTGGTTGGATGATGTGGAACTGGTTGATATCATCATTATCTATTGGTGCAACAATTGTATTATATGATGGGAGCCCTTTTTATCCTGATGGGGATGTTCTCCATAAATTAGCAAATGAATGGGGAATAACAGTTTTTGGTACCAGTGCAAAATATATTACCTCTCTGGAAGCAGCCAATATCAAGCCAATTGGAATTTGTTCGTATCCTCAATTGAGAACAATTCTTTCAACTGGCTCACCACTTGTTGAAGAAAATTATGATTATGTTTATAATTATTGGAAAAAAGATGTTCAGCTTGCTTCAATATCTGGCGGTACAGATATTATTTCATGTTTTGCACTTGGGAACCCTTTATTACCAGTTTATAGAGGAGAACTACAATGCAGAGGTTTAGGAATGAAAGTGGAAGCTTTAGATGAAGCTGGCAAATCTATAGTAAATAAAAAAGGGGAACTAGTATGTAAACAGGCATTTCCATCAATGCCTATTTATTTTTGGAATGATCCAAATGGTAAAAAATATCATTCAGCATATTTTGAGACTTTCCCGGGTTACTGGCATCATGGTGATTATTTGCAAATTTATGATCATGGAGGAATAAAAATATTTGGTAGGTCTGATACAACTTTGAATCCAGGAGGGGTTCGGATAGGAACTTCCGAAATTTATCAAGCTGTGAATAGAATTTCAGAAATAGAAGACTCATTAGTCATTGGGCAGGCATGGAAGAATGATGAACGGGTCATATTATTTATTAAGATGAGAGATGATAATTACCTTACAGAAGAGTTAAAGATCCAAATTCAGCAAACTATCCGAGAAACCTGTACTCCCCGACATGTACCGGCTAAAGTGATTCAGGTAGAGGAGGTTCCATATACCATTAATGGAAAAAAAGTTGAATTAGCTGTAAAACAGATCATTCAAAATGAAAAAGTTAAAAATAAGGATTCATTAGCTAATCCGGCAGTTTTGGATTATTATCAAGATTTAAACGAAGTATTAAATAAATTATAGATTTATAGCTAATAATAATGAATAATTTTAAATTTATATTATTTATTTTAGTAACCTTTTTCCCTTTATTTGGGCAGATAATAATATCAGGTTCAATCGTAACAGAAAATGGGAAATTGTTACCTGGAGCAAATATAGTCTTAACAGGTACGAGCCTGGGGACTGTGTCAGATATTAATGGCCAATTTATATTAGATATTTCAGAAAATGATTATTCCAAAAGTGATAGAAAAATAACTATTACCTATATTGGATATATTACAAAATCAATTATATTAGGGAATAAGAGTAATATTTACAATGTAGTATTAGTTAAAGACACTATAGACTTAACTCAAGTAGTGGTTACTGGTAGAGGTGCTATTTCAAGAGAAGCTTTGGGTGTGAATGTGGGGAATATAAGCTCAAATGAAATTATAAATAGTGGCGAAAGTAATATAATATCCAGTCTCTCTGGTAAGGAATCCGGGATAGAAATAACTTCTACAAGTGGAGAACCTGGTTCCAGTACATATATAAGAATCCGAGGAGCAAACACAATTCAATCCAGCCAACAACCTTTAATTGTTATTGATGGTTCCCCCATTGATAATTCCACTTTTGGTAATTCTTTAGGTCGATATGGTGCAGGGCAAGGGGCAACAAGTACAAATCGTGCGATGGATATTAATCCTAACGATATAAAGTCCGTTGAGATTTTAAAAGGTCCCGCCGCATCATCCATATATGGTACAAAGGCCAAAAATGGAGTTATTCTTATAAGCACCAAATCAGGCATTAGCGGTGAAGATAGAATAACATATAAATATACGATATCCAATGACCAAGTAACTCAACAACCTAAATTAAATACAAAATATGGAATGGGTATACATGCAGGTTATTTTGAAAATGGTGGATGTGATCCGAATCCAGATTTGTCATACTGTAATGACTTTGCCTTAAGCTGGGGGCCATTATTATCTTCGCTTTCAGATGCAGATACTATAAATGGTTTTTCAGCAATAGAAGATTCTCTTGGTGCTTATTTCAAAGGGGGTCAGATTATTGATCATACATCGGATATATTTACTGATGGCAGTAAGATTGAACATTCATTGACCATGTCTGGTGGTAATGAATCAATACAATATTATATAAATTACAGTAATATGGAACATAATGGTTTTTTTATTGGTCCTAATAATTATTATAATCGTCAGTCAATTAGATTGAATTTAGATCAGAATGTGAATAATAAATTTTCTGTGTCTGGTAAAATGTACTATTCAGTTACAGATGGGTCCTTTATTCAAATGGGGTCAAATGTGAGTGGACTTTTACTTGGTAGCTACAGAACTCCACCTCATTTTGATAACTCTATTTATCTAAATCCTGAAACAGGCTACCATAGATCATATATCAATTCTAACCCGGAAACACTAACAGAGAGTCATGGTTATGATAATCCGTTTTATATATTGAATGAACAATACAACTTGACAAATGTGCATCGGTTTATTGGGAATTTTGAATCAAAATACACATTAAATAATAATATTAATTTTCTTTATCGAGTGGGAACAGATTATTCGCAGGATTCAAGACGCTATATCTTTCCTCCTTCAAGTTCAGAAAATCCTATGGGACTTATTGATGTCCAACTATTGTCAACTCAATTAGTGGATCATAATTTTCAGTTAAATGCTAATAAAAAATTTGGCCAATTAAATGCTAATATGATACTTGGACAAAATCTAAATGGTACTGACTATGAACGTACTGGTATTGTGGGTGAAAACATGTCTGCTTATTCATTTCATCTGCTAAATAATACCACTGATTACACACCGGATGAATATAGTGAACAAGTCCGAACAAGTTCGACATATTATAATTTAACCTTTGGAATAAATCATGCGTTTTTAACAGTTGGCTTTAATAGAGACGGTTCTTCAACCTTTGGTAAGGGGAATCGTTTTTCTGTATTTCCCCGTGCTAGTTTCTCTTGGAAATTCTCAGAGGAGTTTACTATTTCACTAGTAAATAAAGGAATATTAAGGGCAGCATGGGGTAAAGCAGGATCAGAACCTGATGCATATTTAACAAAAAGCGCTTTTTTTCTAAGCAGTTTTTCAGATGGTTGGGGCCCTCTATTAAGTTCAAATTATAATGGATATGGGGGATTTGTATCAGGTACAACGAAACCCAATCCTAATATAAAACCTGAATTAGTTACAGAATTAGAATACGGAATGGATTTAGCTTTATTAAATGACAAACTAAATATTAGCTTTACTTCATATAAACAAACAACAGAAGATGCCATTTTATATGTTCCTGCAGCACCAACTACAGGCTTTGCTTATGAGCTACAGAATGCCGCGACTATTGAAAATAAAGGTTTAGAAATATTATTAAGTGCTGATTTGTTTGAGACAGCTAAACATTCATTTTATACAGAAATCAATTATTCCCATAATAATAATATAGTTACCAGTTTGGCTGGTTCTGAAAATATTTCTATTGGAGGCTTTGCGGGTGCTGCAGCTTATGCAATTGAAGGTGAGCCTTATGGTGTTCTAAGGGGCAACGATTGGCTTTATGATAACAATCGTTTTTGGTATGATAAAGATGGTGATACATACTGGGATCCAAATGAATCAATAGATATAATTAATTTGGTAAATGAAGGTCACGAATTATCAGCTGACGAAATTATATTGTTACCATCTAATCCAAATTTTGGAAACTATCTCTTGGATGAAAATTGGTTTCCACAGATGAATCCGGAAGAAACAATCATTGGTGATCCTAATCCCGATTGGATGGGTAGCATACGATTTTCATGGAACTATAAATCTACATTAAGACTCACTGCATTTTTTGATATTAAATATGGTGGAGATATATGGAATGGTACCAAAGGAGCGCTATATTATTTTGGTGCACATGAGGAAACAACAACTCAAACTAAAATTAGGTATTTTCAAACTGCAACAGATAATGTTACTGGTTTTAAAACTTGGTATGGAGGGCAAGATGTAGGGGCTATGACTGTTGCTTATACAGATTTAATTTCTAGTGATTCATTAGTTTTCAGAGGATATCTTGATAATTTTTCTATTTATTCAAATGACGATTGTAAAAACCCAAATATAGCATGTACAGTTGCAGTAACAGAGGAAGCATATTATTCAGGTCCTTTTAGTGGCTTTACTGGCCCTGCATCTCAGTTTATAGAAGATGGAAGCTATATGAAACTCAGGGAAATATCATTGAGTTATTTATATACAGGAGAACTGGCTCAAATATTTGGTGTTCAGAGCCTTGATTTTTCTCTTTCCATGAGAAATATTTTTACTTGGACAAAATATTCTGGAATAGATCCTGAAACCAATTTAGCGGGGACATCAAATGTAAGAGGGTTGGATTATTTTGGGAACCCACAAACAAGATCCATATTATTTACAATGACAATCAATATTTAATGAAAATACTACAGAATATTTATTTAATAATAATTATATTCTTTTCCATCTTATTTATTGGATGTGATAACTGGATTGAGGGATATGATGATGACCCAAATTCATCCTCAGAAGCTAGTATTGATAATTTGTTAACAGCATCTCAAGTAAATATCTTCAACTTTTCTGAAAATCATCTTGCTAGAACAGTTGCAATTTGGTTGCAGCAGATGGCGGGAACTGATAGACAATATAAATCCTTGGGCCTATATACTATCGAAGAGAATGACTATAGCTCTTCATGGCAATCTGTTTACATAAATGGCGGTTTAAAAGATTTGCGATTAATTCAGTCTATGGCAGATAGTAAGGGGCTAAAGGGCGCAAGGTATAAAGGCATTGCACAAATTATGGAAGCATATCTTATTGGTATGGCTGCAAGCATATGGGGTGACATTCCGTATACTCAGGTGCTAAATGAATCAGTTGAAAATCCTCAATTAGATGAACAATCACAAGTTTATAATATAGTTCAATTTTTATTGGAAACAGCAATCCAGAACTTAGAATCTGATACAACACTGGTACCTCATAATGATATGTTCTATAATGGTGATATTGAAAAATGGAGAGCTGCTGCTTATACTCTAAAGGCAAGATATTATATGCACTGGGTAGAGACGGATATTTCATACTGTGATTCTGCTTTGGCAAGCGCTAACAAGGGCATATCATCATTAGATGGGAATATGAAAGCGCTTCATGGGACTGAATCCTCTGAACAAAACATGTGGTATCAATTTGAGCAGGATAGATCCGGGTATATGGTTGCAGGAGCTAATCTTATTAATTTATTAAGAGATAATAATGACCCTAGGTTGGCAATATATTATAGTGAAAATAATGCAGGTTCTGTAGTTGGCGCAAATCCCAATGGAGATCCTCAGGGCAAATCCAATTTAAATGATGAGTTTTTTGGAGCTGATGCTTCTATTGATATTGTAAGCTTTGAAGAAAATCTTTTAATTCAAGCAGAATGTCAATATCGATTAGGGAATGAAAATGAAGCGCAATTAATGTTGCAATCTGCTCAAACAGCTACTGAAGAAAAATGGGTATTTGGAGACATGTTTTCAGACATTACAGATATAGGAGATAATTTATTCAATAAAATTCTTGAAGAAAAATATATTGCTTTATTTTTAAATATTGAACTTTGGAATGATTATAAAAGGAATTGTTATCCTGATGTCAAGTATAAAAAATCAGAAGATGATAATGGTAACCCTATCTATGAATATCCACCTGGGAGAGTCTATTATCCTGAAGGCGAAAGAATAACCAACACCAGTATGCCAAAAATTATGGAGCAACCTTTATTCAATGATAATGATTTATATCAATGCGATGGTCAATAATTGGATTTTTTTTTATCAAAATAAAAAATATATTAATATTGTTTTAAAAAATAGTATATATTTGAGCCGTAATCTAGGCTAAAATAATTCTAATAATACTCTAATAAGGAATATCATTAACTATTAATATTTACTCATTGGAAACGGTTTTTATTCCAAAGTAGATCAGTAGTTTCTCAAAAATTTATATAATATTAACGGTAAAAAAGGAGCAAATATGATCCGTAGAATACTAACAATATCATTAATTACAGTACCACTTTTTCTGTTTGGACAAACTTCAGGCAAATTATCAGGCAAAGTAACCGATGCTGATGGGAATCCTTTGGCTGGAGCAAATGTGATAATCGAAGGGACGTCACTTGGTGCTGCAAGTAACCAAGATGGTGCATTTGTAATCCTAGATGTGCCGGTAGGAACACATACGGTACGTTGCGACTATATTGGCTACAGTGCTTTGAAAGTATCTAATATAGCGGTTACATCTGGATTGACATCTCTTCAAAATTTTGGTCTTGAAAAATCTGTAATTGAAGGTCAGGTAATTGAAGTCAGAGCTGAAAAGAAACTTGTTGAGCAAAGTGCAACAAACTCTGTAAGGGCAGTTGGAGCAGAGGATATTCAAAATACAGCTTTACGAAGTGTTACTGGACTTTTGGATTTGCAACCTGGTGTTGTCATACTGAATAATCAATTGCATATAAGAGGTAGCAGGGCTGAAGAAGTTGCATACACCATTGATGGAGCAGATATTAAAGATCCAATTTCCAGTGGAAGACTTGTATCAGCTATTCCTGAAGCATTGTCTGAACTTGTGGTAGAAGCCGGTGGTTATTCAGCTGATGTTGGAGGTGCTAATTCAGGTATAGTTAGGCAAACATTAAGAACTGGAGGAAATGAACTTTCAGGAACAGCACGTTTTGAAACAGGTGATTTTGGACATCAGGATTTATCTGCTACAATTGGTGGACCAATAGGCCCAGTAAAATATTTTATGGCGTTCAGCAAACAACACGAAGATGACTGGAACCCTTCATATTATGAAAAATTTACCATCGATCTTGATGGTGATGGTGTGGCAGATTTATTGCCAAGTTATGAGTCAGGAGTAACGGCTGATGGAGATACTATTCAGGTGTCTTTTAATCCGGATGATGGTATAAACAATAACTGGAGTGATGATCTTGAATTTAATGGCACAGCTATAATTGATTTAGGAAGTTTAAATTTTAGACTTTCTGCTGTTGTTGATAATTCCACTTATATGTCTAATTCTACTCCCATTTATAATATGTTTAATGAAGAGCGTTTACCAGAAAGAACGATTAATAGAATGGTGCTTGGTGCGAGAGCTAACTATTTATTAAACTCAAACTTTTTAATAAGTGGTGGTATGAGTACAGTAAATAGAGAATATGAATCATATGATGCTCTTTTTGGAAAGCCAGGTAGTTTTGGAGATGCGATTACTTGGGGTGATTCTGCATCAGTTGCTGCTAAAACAGATTCTGTTACTGCATCTAATTGGAAAAGTTCTTATATAAATCCTACTGATTATTATGTAGGACAATTTGCATTTAATCGACCCGGAGATACTAGGACAGGCTGGTCTAAATCAGATAGAGAATCACTTACATTTGATGTTAATGCAACTCTACAAAGTGGTTCACATGAGCTTAAGGCAGGGTTTGAAATTAAGAATTATGAATATCGATCTTACTCATTAAGCTCATCTGCTATATACAATGTGAATCGTATAATTAGCACTGATGAAGCTATAACTAAAGATATTGCTGCAAGTGGTAGTAATATAGAAATTACGGAAGCATTAAGCTTATACAATAGGTCTGGTAATATAGGTTATAATGATTATGGAGATGAAATTGATGTTGACTTTGATGGTCCTAGAACGCCTAGCACTACATCATTTTATGTTAATGATAAATATGAAAGTGACGATCTGGTTGTTAATATAGGTGTTAGAATAGATCAGTTTAATTTAGATGATTGGAAAATGAATAATCCTGCAAATCCAGGATGGGATGAAACTGGCCAGACAATTGTACCATCTGAATTTAGTGAGTCAGATAATAAAACAATTATTCAACCGCGTTTGGGTATGGCATTCCCAGTATCAGATAAAACAGTATTTCATCTACAATATGGGAAATATGCTCAAATGCCAGAACTTGATCTGCCTTACAGCTCAACAAGGTACATGCATCTGGTTTGGGGAGGACAGAATTATACACCTGATCCAATGGGCTTTGACTTAGACCCAATTGAAACCACGCAGTATGAAATTGGTCTTAGTTATCAGTTCAGTTCTGATGCTGCTTTCGATGCTACTGCATTTGCAAAAAATACAATTGGTCAAATTGTAATTGCTAAAAATGCAGATACTGATCCAACAGTAGATAATTATTATGGAGCAGATCCAGATGCCTTGTATTATCAAAACGGAGATTTTTCAACAGTGAATGGTTTTGAATTTGCATTCCGAAGCCGTAGAATAAATAGATTGCAGACAAATGCATCTTACTCATGGACTGATGCCCGTGGTGTAAATTCTGATGCAAATTCTGGAGCAGGTAATTTAGTTCAAGAAGCTTTAGCTGCACCACCAGCCATGATAATGCCTTTATACTATGAAAATAAACATAGAGGCTCCATTTCTTTAGATTACAGATTTGGTTCAGATGAAGGTGGCTTGTTGTTATCTAGTCTTGGTGTTAATCTCCAGTATAAATTTAACAGTGGACATCCCTTTACTCTAAGTGATGGTGGGATGGGCCAACGTTCAGCAGATACAGGTGCTCTTCTTGATGATGCTAGAGCAAGAGAGCCTCAAGAACCAATAGGACAATCTACAACACCTTGGAATCATTTTATTAATCTAAAGGTTGACAAAAAAATATCTGCTGGTAATCTTGGTGTGACAGTTTTTGCATATGTTGAAAACTTAATGGATACTAAAAATGTCATCAATGTCTATTCAAGATCTGGGAATGCGCATAACGATGGTTTCTTGACAGATCCAGGGTTAAGTTCAGAAATTGTTGCTGCACAGGGTGACTTGTATGTTGATTTGTATAATAATGTTAATTTGGAAAACCGTCAGCATTATACATTTGATTTTGGCCAAGATTTATTTAGTACACCAAGGACATATAAAATAGGTGCCAGCATAAATTTCTAAAACATATAATTATCAATATAAAAAATATCGAACCTAAAAAAAGGATCTCTAATTATGATAAATAAGACAATAAAATTTACAATTATAACTCTGGTTGCAGTTCTTGGATTATTATTCAGTAAAGAACCGAGTTTTGAAGTTCAAGATCAGCATGAACCAACTTTTGGAAACAATAGCAGTGCTGACTGTACTGGTTTATGCCCTTCCCAATCTGTAATGAATATCAATAATATTGCCTACTGGATGAAAAAAAGTTCTGCCGGAACGACATCTGGAAGTCCCAATGGAACCCAGGCGGATTATCCAATTGGAACTGGAGGATTAATCTATGAAGATGGAATGCTTTGGGGCGTCAAAGTAACTGATGGAAACACTCAAAGTCCTAGAGTGGGCGGCACAACCTATTATTCGGGATTAAAAGCGGGACGTGTAGTTTATGATGGATCAGGAAATGTAATTGGTTCTACTGATCCAGCAGATCATCATGTTTGGCGTGTGCGGTCAGATTATACAACAGCAGACTTAACGGCAGATGCAGCAAACTATGGTGCAACAGTTGATGAAGTATATGCCCAATATGATTATGACTGGAATAACTGGCCTGTTAGTTGGGGCGCACCATATGATGATGTTGATGAAGATGGTGCCTATGATCCTACTAAAGATATCCCTGGTTATCCTGGAGCAAGTCAGACATTATGGGTGGTAGCCAACGATGTGCCTGAAATAGTAGATGCTGCAGGTGCTGTTACAGATACATCAAATACAGCTCCAAATGTTTATGGTGCTGATCCAATCGGTATAGAATTACAAGTAACTATGTGGGCTTATAAATTTGGTGCAAGTGATCCGCTGGGAAACATGGTATTTAAAAAAGCAACTATGAAATATACAGGCCTTCCAACAGGATACAATGATTTTGATCCAACAGTTGCAAAACTTGATACCGTATACTTTACACAGTGGTCTGACCCAGACCTTGGAACCTATACAGATGACTATGTTGGCTGTGATACAGATTTATCTTTCGGTTATGTATATAATGGGAATGCGTTAGATGGTGTATTTAATGGTATATACCAATTACCTGTACCAGCAGGAGGTTATGACTTCCTGCAGGGGCCAGTTTCAGGAACTGATACACTTGGTATGACTTCATTCACCTATTTTGGCGCCGGTTCTTCTATAAGTGATCCTGACCTATCTAGCTATAATGGAACAGGCCAATTTTTTAATTTGATGGAAGGTTTCCTGCCTAGGCCTGAATATCCAGCGCAAGTGCCTTGGACAGATCTAAATACAGGTCTTACTACTAACTTTGTACTATCAGGAGACCCTGTAGCAGGCACAGGCTGGATAGATGGTGTGCAATTGCCTCCTGGTGATAGGCGACTTGTAATGGCAAGTGGTCCTTTCACTATGGAATTAGGCGATTCACAAGATGTGGTACTTGCACTCGTTGGAGGAATGGGTTCAGATAATATTTCATCTGTAAGTGTGGCAAAATTTCATGATACATATGCTCAGTATGCCTATGATAACGGATTTACTTTGCCTTCAGCTCCAAGTTCACCTCGAGTACAAAAAACAGAATTAGATGGTGAAATACTTATTGATTGGGGCTTTGATTACACTTTTGTAGCGGCTACAGAAGAAACTGTAAGTCTAGGCTTTGCATTTGAAGGATATAATGTTTATCAGCTGCCATCAGCAGGCTCACCATTATCTGAAGGTAAAAAAGTTGCTACATATGATTTAATCAATGTTGTTCAAACAATTTTTGATCCTGGAGTAGATGAAGAATCTGGTTTTATTATTGACCAGGCTAAACAATCTGGCACAAACTCAGGTATTCAAAGATACTATGGGACAGATTATGATAAATTACGGGGACGCGACATGTCTAATGGTATAACCTATCACTTTGCAGTAACTGCCTATAGTTATTTAGCAGACAATGAAGGAAGTCCATTTAAAACTCTAGAATCATCGCCTACAGTTATTTCGGTTACTCCACATGCTTCAACTCCTGGATTTACTTTGGGATCTGAAACTGGAAGCAGTGTCGAAACAACGCATACAGGTACAGCCGGTGGAAGTGTTTCTGTAACTGTTGTTAACCCCAGTGATGTTACAGGTGATGATTATGCTGTTTCATTTGACGTTCAACATTATTATCTTGCCTCAAATGGGATGTGGCAAACTACAAATTATGCTGATTCCATTGGCAGAGCAATGAATGCTGAGTTGTCAGCAGAAGATGATGCAGCAGACCTTTATGACCTTACAGGTTCATCAGTAGGTGGTGTGGGAGTTTATGCATCCACGGCAGGCACAATAGATTTATTCTTGACTATTTCTGTTGTATCTCCTGATTTTAATTATGCTGATGGAGTAAAATTAACATTTCCAGCAGGTATTGTAATTAATAGTGCTTCTGAAAATGGAGGTACTATAACATGTACAACTACCGGACAAGATATTATGTGTGGAGATAATAGTTTAAGTGGAGGTGGTGCATTTTCAGGTGGACAGGTAATTACAGTAAATATAGATACTCCCACTATGCCTTTGAATTTAGATTATATCATTTATGATGATGGATGGGCTACTGCTTATTGTGCAGTGGCTGCTAATGAAGCTGCATGTACTGGGTGGGGAATCCCACTTGATACGCCCACAGTCAATGCAACCGGAACAGCAACTATCTCAGAGATTGGTAATGATTTTAAATCTATTAAACATTGGAACATTGTTAATGCCACAGCCGATACTGTAGTGTTAGACGATCAATTTGTTATGAGTGGAGTAACATTGGAAAATATTGTAGGTGGAGTTTATGATGCAGGCGGTGTTAATTTAGGTACAAATGCGAATCCCATTGTTCATGGCTTGCAATTTGATGTTGCTGTTGGATACGATGCTCCAGTGAACTATGAATCTATTTCTGATGGCGGAGTTTTTTATGGAACAACAACATATACGATTGGGTCTTACTTTGATTATGGCTGGGGATCAACAGCCAAGGGTATAGATACTTATGGAAAAGGCACTACAGCAGTAGATTATTTACAGCGAGATGTGAAAGTAGTTTGGGATGGTGTATATGGTGACCCTATCACCACTGCAAGTGGGGCTTTATATTATCCAATAGTCTCAGGAGGTTCACAAGCTTGGGTTTACAGTGCTTCCGATATGGCAACACATCCAGGAAATACAGCAGGCACAACAGATCCATTCCTTGTTACAGTTCCATTCAAAGTTTATGATTTAGAAGCAGATGGAACACCTCAGATTGGTATGATCATGAGAGACAGAATACAAGTTTATGATGGAACGGATGAATCATTATATGCATTCAATCCTTCTGATCGGATGTACACATGGTTTGTCAATCGCCCATATGAAGAGACTCTAACAGATTTTACTTCCAATGAAGCATATCTAACTTGGAATGTTGTATGGTGGGGAGCTCCATATACAGCAGGTGATGAAGTAACTTTTGCTTATGCAAACCCAATTCAACAAGGTGTCGATTCCTGGTCTTTGTCAACAGTAGCTAATTCATCTTCCGCAGCTAGTACTACTCAGAGTGATATTGATAAGATTAGTGTTTATCCAAATCCATATTATGGTTTACATGCCCTTGAAACAAGTCGTTCAGAAAAATATGTATCATTTAACAATTTACCTGAAAAAGCGACTATCAGGGTATTCTCGCTGGGTGGAACTATGATTAGTGAAATTAAGACTACTTCAAATATTGCACAATGGGATTTAGCAAATCAATATGGTTATCCTGTAGCAAGTGGTATCTATATTATTCATATAGAAACAGATTATGGGGAGAAAGTGCTTAAGTTAGCAGTTGTTCAGGAAACACAAGTACTCAAATACTATTAAAATAAAAAATATTAATGGAGAATGATAAAATGAAATTTAATATTCTGTCAAAAATAATAACTATGATATTGTGCTCATCATTTATCCTTGCTCAAGGCTCAAGAATGGGTACTGCTTCTTCCACACAGTTGCAAATTGCTCAAGGTGCACAGTACCTTTCAGGTGGTGGTGCAGCATCCAATGCAGTTGGGATGGATGCAGTCTATTGGAATCCTGCAGGCCTATCAAGAAGCGCAAATAATGTAGACGCAATTTTTTCCTACAGAACCTACATTGCAGATATAACCAATAACTACTTTGGTGTAGCAGGCGGATTTGGAAATCTGGGAAAACTTGCAATATCTGTGAGGACATTTAATATTGGAGAGATTGACGAAACAACTGTTTATCAACCTGATGGAACTGGACAAGTATTCACCCCACAATTTATGATTGTTGGTGGAACTATCTCTAAAGCGCTAACAGATAGAACAAGTGTAGGTGCTACTGCAAACTGGGTTAGTGAGAGTTTTGGCAGAGTTAGTGCGAGTAGTATGGCATTTGATTTGGGAGTTCAATATCGCTCACTTATGAATATTGACAACCTCAATGTAGGATTTGTATTAAAGAATTTTGGACAACCAATGACATATGATGGTGAAGGACTTGGCATTTGGGCTGAAGGAAGTGATACAGATAGACCAGAGGAATACTATAAAGTTGATGCAGCATCTTTTGATTTACCATATGTAATGGATATGTCCTTAAGTTATGTATTAGCTGGTGTAAATCTGGGTGGAACATATACAAGTAATTATTATGCAACAGATGAAATAAGATTGCTTGCTTCCTATGATCTAGGTTTGGGTATTGTACGGGCAGGATACCAGCAATCTTTCTCAGCAAAAGATATGGATGATGCTTCAAGTAGTTGGGATTATAAAAATCCATTTGATGGTATTTCATTTGGCGGATCATTAAACTTGGGCTCATTAATAGGTGGGAATATGAGTATTGATTATGCATATGTCCCCACAGAATATTTTGATGATAATCAAGTTTTTGCAATAAGGGTTGGTTTTTAAAATAATATTTATTTATTAAAATATTTATTAATAAAGCCTCTGTATTGCAGAGGCTTTATATTTTTTATATTCTTACCCTTTTTACTATAATACAAATTCCCTAAATTTACTCTATTATACCTTCTTATAATTTTATATGGCTAAAGAAAATCTATCTTACGGGAAATATCTCCAATTAGATCGTCTTCTTAATTCACAGACACCAAAATCAAAGAAGACTGGAAATGAAGTGCATGATGAAATGCTCTTTATCATTATTCATCAAGCCTATGAACTCTGGTTTAAACAAATTCAACATGAACTAAATTCCGTTATCACAATGTTTAAAGGAAATTATGTTCAAGAAGAAAATATTGGTATAGTGGTTGCCCGGCTTGATAGAGTTATTGAAATTCAAAAACTACTTATTGATCAGGTAGGAATATTAGAAACTATGACACCTATGGATTTTTTGGAATTTAGAGATCTTCTAAATCCTGCATCGGGATTTCAATCCGTCCAATTTCGGGAAATTGAAAATAAACTGGGTATGCAACCATCACAAAGAGTCAAGTTTGGGAAACAACGATATGATGAAATATTAAATATCGATGACCGAAAGAAAGTTCTAAAAGCAGAAAAAGAGATTTCGTTATTTGGACTCCTTGAAAAGTGGTTAGAACGAACACCTTTTCTACAGTTTGAAAGCTTCAATTTCTGGAATTCATATCAATTGGCAGTAGATGAAATGATTAGTAATGATATAGATCGAATATCAAAAAATCCAAATTTAGATGACTCTGCCATAAAAACTAGTTTGCAGAACTATGAAGCCATCAAAAGAACCTATGAAGCTCTTTTTGATGAAAATAAATATAATAAACTGATCGAAGATGGGCATCGTAGATTATCTCAGAAAGCTACACTAGGAGCGTTGTTTATTCAGCTATATCGAGATGAACCCATATTACAGCTTCCCCATCAACTCTTAACCCAGTTAATTGATATTGATCATAATCTTACTTCCTGGCGGTACCGACATTCCCAACTAGTTTTTCGCATGATTGGTGTCAAAGTCGGAACGGGGGGGTCAGCAGGACATGGATATTTGAAGAAAACAGCAGAAAAACATACTATTTTCAGAGATATTTCAAATTTGTCTACATATATTATTCCACGTTCATCTCTCCCAAAACTACCGAAACAATTAAAAAAAGAATTAGGATTCTACTATACCCATGGGAAATAAGCTCACTTCATCACTAAATGGATTAAATGCCCTGATTTGTGGAAGCACATCTGGTATTGGTCTAACTACTGCTCATGAA
>Ga0187827_10000568_pt1 | contig 58127 bp, 35 predicted proteins | sample ETNtaG_39_FD_167969 | JGI IMG/M metagenome (GOLD analysis project Ga0187827, IMG submission 167969) | Marine microbial and viral communities from oxygen minimum zone, Eastern Pacific Ocean - ETNP2014_SV_150_PacBio MetaG (Illumina Assembly) | ecosystem: Environmental > Aquatic > Marine > Hypoxic...
TACGAATACTTCAATGTAAGGAAGACTGTCAGCCTATCCGGTCAAACCTCGTTGACAGACTTTGCTTAGAATTAACGGCACTACGCGCAAAACGCCAGCTCCTTTAGGGGCTGGTAGTTTACAAATGGAAGCAAAAAAGAGGTTTCAGAAAAAACATCTTGAGATGACTAAAAAATATTTTAAAAATCTAATTCAGTCTGGAAATCCTGTGGTTATGCCCTTTAAGCGTCTTAAGGCCGCTTTTTTAGATTCTGAGAATCTATGACGCTCAAGTATTTCTTCATATTTTTCATCACTCATTTGCATGCCCCTGCATTAATGATATGTATTTAGATTTTTAAATACTTTTCGGTTCTCTAAAAAATCTTCGATTAACGAGCAAAAGCTAATTGGTCAACTCGTTAGTCTAACCCTATTTATATATTGCCCAAATCCGGGAAACCTTTTTATATGATAGTAAAAAAAAGAGCAAAAAAAATGCTATCATTATACATAAAGCTCCGAAAAGTTTATTAACAGTTTCCCGAATGCAATTTTCAGTTACTAAGTATATATTCACTTTAAAAATAAAGGAGGAAGAAAATGACACTAATATTACCAGGTGTGGAAATCCAGGTTGTGAAGGAGATTGTCGTAGGTCAGTTGAATCCAGCAGGCATTTTCGGATTGATAGGTATCACCCAAGACAATGCTGACGGTACACCAAAGCCCCTGGAGAGGGCAAGCTCATACAAGGCTTTGAAGGATTTTTTCGGCAAGGCCATCGACTTTACTATACCGGAAGCTAAACAGGCATTCCAAAATGGAATATCCGACGTTGTGGTTTCCCCGGTCCACAGTTCAACAGCGCAGGCTGCCAAACTCGATCTGAATGACGAAAAGGGCAATAAAATGGCGGTTTTAACTGCCAGGGCAAGGGGGATCTGGGGCAACAAGATCGCGGCGAAGGTGAAGGGTAAGATGGATGATGAGGGTAAGATGACAATGTTTTCCATTGCTGTCAAATATGCTGACGCTTCGGAGTTCTTTGACAACCTCGCGGTGAATCAGGGGGATGACCGGTTCTATGGGGATATCATCAATGCCCGATCGGATCTCATTAACGTAGAACCCGTTATCCAGAAAGGAGGGGGCAAGGGAAAGGACGCAAAATCAACGGCGGTCCAGATACCTGCCGACCTCGAAACGACGCTGTCTGGTGGTAAGGATCCCGGTGCTGCGGATTACGAAAATGCTCTGTCGAAGTTGGAAAGCGAAGACGATGTGGATATCGTAGCTGCATCCATTCACAAATGGGATGATAAGGGCTTGGCGAAAAAGGTGCATGCTGCCATAGAGGCCCACTGCTCCATGATGAGCGTGAACTGTTTCAACCGGATAGGATTCGGAGAGGCGCCCCCCTCAAAAATTTTCTCCTCGGAGAAGGAGGAAGTGGACCACATCTGCAAACAGACGAACACTCTCTCCAGCGATCGTTTCGTATACATCGCCCCTCACGGCGCTCTGGGTGCTGTCGTTGGTCTCGTGGGAAACCTGAACTACTTCGAGTCACCTACCTTCAAGACGCTCAGCGGCATTACAGGGTTGGAACGAAAATATTCGCCGTCATCGTTGAAAAAGCTATTAACATCCCGTATTTTGCCACTGGAGGTGAAGAAGGGCCGTGGAATAATTGTCGAGAAAGGGATCGCTACTTCTTCCGAACAGATATCTGTGCAGAGAGTGGCGGACCGCTCCGTGAGAGGTACGAAAATGATCGGGGACCTCTTCATCGGGACCCTCAACAACATGACCGGAAGGGCCGCATTGAAAGAGAAGATCACCGAGTTCTTCATTCAGATGGAAAAGGATGGAGGGATAGTGCCCAACGCAGATGGTTCGGACCCGGCTTACAAGGTGGACGTCTACGCCACCGACGACGACATCTCCAAAGGAATCGTCAGGGTGGATATTGCTGTCCGTCCGGTGAGAGCGATCGATTATATATACGGAACTATACTCGTTAGGGCATGAGCTAAATTCATTCGTGCCCTTTTTTCTTTTTTTATAATAGTCTTCTAAAATATAGAAACAGAAGCGAAATAGAGGCTAGGTTTATGACCGATTATATTGGCGGCAAAGTACGCAAAAATATCATTCTCTTTGTGGTGGGGAGAGATGATGACGGCTGGGTGATCGCATACATCTCGCCGACCTCGGCTTAGGCGGACAAGATTTTTTTCATTATAATGATGCAACCGTGGCTTGTTCATTCTGCAAGATACCCTTGGGCCCCGCAAGAGCTGCAGGTAACTATGGTAGGTCTCTCGGGAGTGTTTACAGGATTCATTGCACTACAAATATGACACTGTATCGACTGGGCGGGGGGCGTTGGTTCACCGGAAGGCGGAGGCGTCATTGGCGGTACCTGTGGTGGAAGCGGCGGTGCAACGGGCGCGGATCCCATGGGATCTCCCTGAAAATTCATTGTACCTTCTTCAAATGCCGGAGGTCCCACTATACCCGGTATGGCAGCAGCGGGTGAGTCCGGTAAGCCCGTATCCATTAGAGGAACCGCTGGTAGAACCTGGGAAAAGATATCTGGTGACGACGGTGCAGGAGGAAGTGCCATAAGATTGAGGTTCTGGACCCCATCGTCGGTGGTCATTATAGGAAGTGAGTAATCAGGTTGAGCTGACGGGGCTTGGAGACCGGTTGCTTGCTGGTATGGAAGCCCGGCTATCCCCGCCATTGAAGGGTCGGCAGGCCAAGCATTCGGACCGGTTTGATCCGTGAACGTCTGCGATTGCATTGGCAGCATAGGCATACCCTGCGCAGATCCCTGGCCTTGGGAAAAACCACCCGGCACTGCAGTCTGCGAGCCATAAGGTGGGGCCATTGTCCCCTGTCCATATACGTTACCCCCAGTTTGATACTGACCCGGTGATTGTTGAGGCAGAAACCCTGGTGTATACATGGGATGATGGAAATCCCGATCACCAACGGGATAAGGATACTCCGGCGGAAATTGCGAAGAGGGTGTAGTTTCCGCTGCATTTTCATCCTTCTTTCTGCGGTTCACTACTATTATCAAAATGACCAGTGCTAGTATGATGACACCTATTACAATGAAAACCCACCAGTACCTTGAGAGGAGACCCTTTTCACTCGTACCTTGAGCTTTCTGTTCTTTGACCTCCGCATCGTACGATTTCTTCATCTCTTCAGTGGCGTCGGCTGGATCATTGGGGTCCAGGCCATTCTTTTTCTCCCACCAATCCGGAATACCATCCACGTCGCTATCCGTGGTATCATCCCATTGCTCTTCCGCCTCTTTTCCTGTGGGTTTGGGTGTGATCTCGATCTCCAGCTTTACGCTTTCATTAAAACCGTAACCGTCATCAACATAAAGATAGACCATGTACTTACCTGCTTGATCCAATATGGCCAGGGTCTCCATATCGTGACCTTTGAATACGGTCTTCTTGCTTGTCTTTCCCTTTATCAGCCAGTAGAAACCAAGTTCTTCCTCCTCGTTGTCGGTGGTCCCTTCGGCACTCAAGCGAATTGAAGAACCCTCCACGAAGGTCTCATCATCATTGGGCGCGTCGATCACCAGCTCAGGTGGAGAGTTGATCCATACCTGGCTTGCTTCGGACATGGCATAACCATTTCCCACAGCATCTTTCGCCCGCCATTTTATATAGTTTTCTCGACCCGGTTCGAACTCAATGTCCAGTAATATGCTCAGACTCTCTTTCACCATGTTATTGTTGATAAGGGTCCAGTTGGCAAAATATTTATCATCGTCCCCCCCATATTTGGATATGGAATACTCCACGGTCTTTCCGTCCACACCGCTGCCCCCGGTATCGTCGATGCTTATGCCAACGGACACTGTTGTTTCGGTTGATATCTCATCTTCGGGGATCGGATCGGAGAAGGTCACCGGTGAGAGGTCCACCTTGACGGCCCGCTTTTCACTGTTTACAGGTCCGTTGCCGGACATATCGGAAACGCGCCACATAACGGCATTCCGGTCTCCTTCGCTGAAAACGAGTTCGGTCCATGCCCTTACCTTTGCGGGATATCCTTCACCCCCTTCCTCCAATATTTCGAATTCCATTCCATCGCTGGTCCATCCCGATAATGAACTCTCACCGCTCTTTCGATAAGAGTAAGCAATACTCTCAGTATCAAGCCCGTAACCCTCACTGTCGGAAAATGTAACTTCCGTCCTTACACTTGTGGCCCCGAACCAATCACTTCCTGACGGAATAAGATCGGAAGCCACCGGAAGCACGCTGTCGATGCTAAATTTAAAATGGGTGGTGTTGCCCCATTGATCGTACACGTCACATGGTGTGATGTGGAAATACCAGCTCCCCTCGCCAAGCCCCGCGAATTCTCCGGCATATGTTCCCGTAAGCTCCCCGTTGGGGGAATAAAGTACCTTAGTGGGTTCGGTAAGGGGAGTGCTGTCCACAGTATATGAATATCCTTTGATGCCCGTTACCTCGTAGGGCGGTTCCCAGGAGAAGACCGGGAGCGTGCTGTTGTAGTGAACCAGGGGGTCCGGATGAGTAGGAGATATAATCTCAACTTCGAAGGGCCCTTTAAGATCGAAATAAATGGTATCGTTGAAATCTTTCGAAACGATCCCAGCATGGTCCCGGAATCTCACTTGAATCATCTTAAGACCGTCCGTGGGTGTGATAGCAATCCTCTTTTCAGTCTTGAACTCCTCCCAAGGTCCCACGTTTCCCCGGTCACCTATGATCTGCATGTCGGCCATTCCGCTTCCGTTATCCGAGGCATTTATCCTGATATCCACAAGCTGTTCGTTTACCGAAAGCACCCCATCCTCTATGGTAATATTTCCCACGGGCTTTGTCACGTCTATTTTCAACTTCTTTGCTACAGAATAATTGGAGGAAGCATGGTATGCATCTCTAGTGCGTACGCGCCAAAAGTAGATGCCATCTTCCAGTTCGTCGGTAACCGTATGCTCAGATAACGGAGGGATGGATGAATTCACCCAGGAGGTATTGTAAATCTGATTGTTCAGCTCGATATCGTCGAATATCTCTACCAGATATTCTGATTGCTTGTCATTTTTATCCGGGTCGGTGAAATTCCATTCCAGGGCAGGGGTTCGTGTTCCCTGCCAGACACCTGAGGACGGAGCGCTGGGTTCCGGATCGCTCACGAGATCGTATTCGATTATGACCTTCTCTATGTAGGGCTGGACATCTTCATCATTGGTGGTAAAGGTGGCATTCCACATCAGACGCGACCCGCGGTGCTGGAAAACGTGGTTAGTCCCGTTCTGCATGGTTACCCAGTTCACCCCGTCCACAGTCATATTGTAAACGATGTTCGTACCCTGCGGGCTGTGCTCAAACCAAGTTATCCGTGCAGCGCCAATGGTAGGCCGTTTCAGATAGAGTGGATTTGACTGAATATGGCCAAGCGTCGAGGAACTCACCGTAACGTGATATCCTATGAATCCCCTGTAGTTATGATTTGAACTGCCGTCCGCCGAGGTCCCGGCACCATTGTATTGGACGCTCCCGTGACATGGGTGATTTTCTACCATGTGTGCTCTAGTATTGATGCCGAAAAGGTAGGGGTTGAGAGGGCGGGCACCGTTCTCCCGACAGTAGGTATAGGCTACTTTTTCGGATATTGTACCGTAATCTTTGTAATAATAGAGCTTGCCGTTCACAACCCTGCTGTCGCTGAACTGGCCCAATCCCGGCGTATCTCCGTTGGCATATGCCAGCACGCAGTAATGGCGCTCGTTCTTGTTCCTGGTGTTAACGCTGCTCCAACCGTTTGTACTGGTATATGCCGTGTTAGAATCCCTATCCCCCACCCATCTCTCCAACTGCTCATAAGGCGCATTGTACCCGTAACTGTCGAAATTCGGCGCACCCATGAATTGGGCTCCGTACATGTTGGCCATTTCCTCCGCCTCGTCCCATGTCATCAGGCCGAAATTAAAAGTGAACCACGAGGACCGGTCCCCGCATCCTCCATTGACGGAAGCATCGTAGTTGAATTTCATGGTATTATGTGAATTTCCCGAGAGCACGGCTCTGCCGTTGAATGTATCCACCAGGCAAGAGCTATTTTCCCTGTTCACGTAAGTCATGTTGTTAAAATCCTCAATTATGACATTTCCATAGCGAGATTCCGTCAATGAATCTTCCGGACGGTCAAAAGAGATAGAGATCACTTCGGAGCTCTTATCCGATCCAACTCCGATAATAGAGTACAGGGGAGTCGAACAGGTCATAAGGATAATTATACCCACAGCAAGAAGCACGTTCCGTCGATTGGATATTGTCAATGGTGCAAAGCTCGACAAAAAGTCGAGGTTTGTAGCTTGACAATGTTCGCGGAATCGCGGTCCCGAAGGGCCGATACCGCTGAATATATCCCGAAATATTTCCATTGCCTTATCACCTTTCTGATGTTAATGTCAGTCAATAAAGATAGACCGAATGTCCATTTGGATTTGAAAAGATGGGCCATATATCGACTTTCATTATAATTATTATTATCCTGAAAAAATCAGGATTTATTCACAGCGAAATATGCAAACAGATCTATTGAATGCAGGGTCGCGTTATTTACTAAGATCACTCGCCGATATAACCTTGGGCGTTGCAGACCGGGCACGTGATCACTGTGGGCCTCTCCGTGGTGGTGATCTGGTTCATGGCCTCGCATGAATGGCATTGCACGGATTGGGCCTGGGGTGTAGCTTCGTCGGCTGCCGGTGGTGGGGATGGCGGCTCAGTAGGTGGTAAGGGGGGTAAGGTCGCGGTATCGAAAAGATCGTCAATGGACGGCGTACCTGTGACTGCCGATGTCGGTGGTTCGGGAATGGCGAATAGGTCCGGAACGCTCATTTGGGGTTCAGGCAATGGAGGACTAGCAGTTTCAACGGGGAAAGGTTCGGGGGCGAAAAGAGAGTTACTGGATGCTGGTGCGAATGCCTGGGCTGCAGGCTGTGGGGTTTCCGCTTGGCCGGTGAACAATTGGCCGGAATCCACCTCGGGTGCAGGGGGAAGCGCCATTCGATTGAGGTCCTGCATGCCCTGATCCGTGCTTATGGGAGGAAGGGTGTAACCGGGCAGTGCCTGTTGTGGACCGGGCACTGACAGGTACTGGGGCTGAGCCTGCCCCTGCGGACTCCATGATTGGGGCCCGGATGATACGGATGATTGCGCAAAAGAGGTCTGTGTCTGCATGGGCAGTGCAGGCCTCTGCTGCTGTGGATCCGGAAGATATCCATTCACACCCGGTCTCATGGTACCGGGAACCGTAGGATGCATTCCTCCCTGGCTCCATCCGCTTCTCGCCACCATTGGGTATTGCCCCTTTGATTGGTAAGAATGGGGTCCCGCTGCATACTGGGGTCGATTGAAATCCCGGCTTCCCGCAGCATAAGGTCTCTCGGCAGGAAACTGCGGTACCGGCACTTTCCTTTTCTTCTTTTTTCGTCTCCTCCTCGCAAGAACTATGAGACCGATGATCATGATCAATACGATGGATCCAATAATGATGAGGAGCCACCAGTACCTTGAAAGTAGGTCCTTTCCCGTTGTAGACCCCTTCTTGCTTTCTTCATGTTCTTTTTCGTATTCCTGAATTTGATCGGGTCCGGCGTCATTGGGGTTATTCGGGTCCATACCATTCTCAATCTCCCACCAGTCCGGCAATGAATCACCGTCGCTGTCAAGGACCTCCCTAATGTCGGCTGGGTCATCAATCCGGGGTGTTTTCGGTATCACCTCGATATTCACCTTCGAACTCTCGTTGAATCCATGACCGTCATTAACATAGAGATATACTATGTATTTCCCCTCGTTTGCAAGAGCGGTCTCTACCTCCATTCCAGAACCTTTGAAAAACACTTTTTTACTGGATTTTCCCTTTATCACCCAGCTGTAATATAACTGGTCGTCCTCGTTATCCGTGCTTCCCGAAGCGTTCAAGCTTATGACGGCATTCACCTCGAATGTCTCATCCTCGTAAGGGCGCTCGATCACTGGTATCGGCGGAGAATTGACCCAAATACGGTAAGCATCGGAGATAGAAAATGGATTTCCCACCGCATCCCTTGCCCGCCACTTGATATAATTGTTCCTGCCGGGTTCAAATTCGATATCCAGGAACACGTCCATGTTTTCCTTTACCATATTGCTGTTCAAAGCTGTCCAGTTTTGAAAATAAATATCGTCCCCCCCGTATTTGGATATAGAATACTCCACGGTCTTCCCATCCACGCCGCTTCCCCCGATATCGCTGATGGAGATCCCGCACGAAACATAATTCTCGTTAGATATCATATCCTCTTCGGGAACAGGCGCGAAGAACACAACCGGGGTGAGGTCCACTTTCAGTACGAGCATCTCGCTAGAGACCGGCCCGTTACCGGCAAGATCTGTGATTCGCCACTTGACAGCGTTCTCACTACCCTCGCTCAATTCGAGATCTACCCACGCTTGAACCTTCTCAGGATTTTCTCCCGTACCTTCCTTTAATACTTCGAATTCCATTCTTTCGGATGTCCACTGAGAGAAACCAGTCTCACCGCTTTTCCTGTATGCGTATTGGATATTGTCAGTATCCAGGCCGAACCCGTCCACGTCCTCGTAGACCACACTTGTACGGATAGTCGTCTCGTTAACCCACTTCCCCTTTTCGGGGCTCAGCTCATATATGATGGGTGCTGCGCTGTCGATATTGAAACGGAAATGAGAGGTGTTACCCCACTGGTCATATATATCCGAGGTGCTTATGTGAAAATACCAGGTCCCCTGGCCCAGGCCCGAGAATTCACCGTCAAAGGTCCCTGTAAGCTGGCTGTTGGAAGTATAAAGTACCTTGGGTGGCTGGGTCAAGGGAGAGCCGTCAACCATGTAGGAATAACCCTTTATACCGGCGCTCTCGACCGGGGGATCCCATGAGAATACGGGCAGGGTACTGTTGTAGTACATTTCTGGATCCGGATGAGTGGGTGAAGTGACGTTAACATCCCCAGGTCCCCTGAGGTCGAGATATATGGTATCGTTGAATCTCTCGGATATTATACCCGCATGGTCCATGAACCGAACCTCGATCTTTTTAAGACAGTCTGTAAGGCTCAGCGCGATCCTCTTTTCAGTCTTGTATTCCTCCCAAGGGTACATTTCCCCATCATCGCCAATTACCTGCATGTCAGCTATACCACTGCCGTTGTCGGAAGCATTGATCTTGAGGTTAACTAGCTGCTCGTTGACGGTGAGCGCCCCTTCTTCTATGGTGATATTTCCCAGGGGTTGTGTTATATCTATCATTATCTTCTTCAAAGAGGAAAAATTGCTCCAGGCGTGATACACGTCCTTCGTCTTAACACGCCAGAAATACTCCCCGTCCTCCAGTTCCTCACCTACGGTATGCTCCGAGTCTGTGGAATTGACCCAGGACGAATTATAAACGAGATTGTTCATCTCTGGATCCTCGAATATTTCCACAATGAAATCGGATTGGTGATCCCCCTTGTCGGGATCGGTAAAATTCCATTTCAATGTCGGCGTGCTGTTCCCCTGCCACTGTACTGAGGACGGGGCGAAGGGTTCGGGATCGCTAACGAGGTCGTATTCTATGATAACCCTGTCGATATAGGGCGTGATCTCGTTATTACCGGTTGTGAGAGTGGCGTTCCACATCAGACGGGAACCGCGATCCTTGAATACGTAATTTGTATGATTCTGCATGGTTACCCAGTTCTTTCCGTCAACGGTCATATTGTACACGATGTTAGTTCCCTGGGGCTTGTGCTCGAACCAGGTCATCCGTGCTGCGCCAATGGTGAACCGCTCTGTGTAGAGCGGGATCGACTGTAAATATCCGAGTTCGGCGTTCTCGCTCCCGGCGACACCGCTCACTTCGAACCTCAGCATCCAATCGCCTCTCTGGGCGCTGCCCCGCCCCCCGTTCGCTGCATAACATATCTGGGTATAGCCGTTTCCGTCTATGTCCCGTCCGCCGTTCTGTGTAGTGTGCCCTAGATACATGTTGTAGATGCAGTCGGCGTCGTTGGCCCTGGTAACGTCGAACCATACCTGATCGCCGTTCTGCAGCGAAAAGGAATCCATATTCTTGTAAACGAAACCCTGGTGCGGCCCGTATCCGCCTCCCGAACCGAATGGAATACAGTTTCCCGGGCCACGTGGATTCTGAGGTATCGCACTGCAAAGTTCCGCGTTTCCACGCATGAACTTCACGCCGCTAATGGTATTCTGCCTCCAACCCCCGCCACCGCTGTACCATTGCCAGACGAACTTCCCGCTCCCGTCCCCGCTGGACGTGGTATCGCATACCTGGGTACAGGTATTATCACCACGGTATGCCCCTGTCGGTTCCAATTTGAGTATCATTCCATCTCCTGGGAACAGAAAACCGCTTGAAATACTTGCACGGCCCTCACGGGTATCCACGCCACAGGAGGTGTTAGATTGGTCAATACCAGTGAAATTGTTAAAATCTTCGATGATCACTCTCTGGTATCGGCTTCCCGTATCCGGATCTGTGGGCTCATAATCGCTGGTGATCTCGGCTTGCCAATGCTTATGAGTGTTTGAGCGATCCACATAAGATCGTTGTAAACCGGAGGAAAGAAGAAATAATAACAACACCGTAACAATTATTCGGATGAATGGAATATCCTTGAAATAAATGGTGCGAGGCATCTACGATTACACTGTTTACAATATATTTTATGTTTTCGCAGTATGTTTCCACCGACAACACAAAGCTGCGGAAGGGAAAATGGCCGGTAATATCTATTCTGTCACTAATCCCTGGGCCCCGCAGGAGGCGCAGGTGACAATTGTGGGTCTCTCGCTGGTTGTGATCAGATTCATAGCCGTGCAGACGTGGCATTGTGCGTTCGAGAATGTCGATATCGGGTCGCTTGTGGGGGGCTCGTCCCCGGGAAGCGGGGGTGCTTCCGGCGGTAATAGTGCCGGTGTTACATTCAGGCCGAAATTATCATCATACGAACTTAGTTCGGTACCCACAGGGGCGATCCCGGTGGAAACGTCAGGGGGTATTATGTCCGGTGAAGAAGAGGGTATCGGTGCCGGTGGTGCTATTCCCGGCACTGGGTTTACCCCGAAAGGTATGTTCAGTGTGTCAGGTGCCAATGAGGGTGTCTGGTAAATTTCTTCGACTACCGGTGCGGGGGCCGCCGGAAAGGGTATGTTTATTGTGTCCCCCGCTGACGGGGGCATCGAATACGGTGAAGCAATTTCTGGTACGGGGCCGGTAGCAGACCCTTGCTGGCTTAATAATAGATCATTCCCCATCATCCCATGGGGATTATTATCATAATCGGCTGCAGGAGGTAATGCCAAAAGGTTCATGTTCTGCAATCCCTGGTCGGTTGTAAACGAGGGAAGTAGATAACTGGGTGCTGAGGCTGGTACTGATTGAGGACCAACCGGCAAGGGAAGAGGAGGATAGGCGGTGGGTTGCTGACCCCAGCTACCGGGCATCCCGGCTTGTATTGCAGGCCTGGGTAATGGAGCCCCGGGACCCGGTGGGAGTGCCAGAGGATATGATCCTGCTCCGTAAGGAGGTGGACGATGTCCATACTGACCTCCGTATCCTGAAGGCGCAACACCCATGTTCTGACCCTGTGAGTAGGGGTGATATGGTCTCGGGGGTGGAACCTGGGCAGCAGCCGTCTTTTTCTCCTTTCTTTTCTTCCTCGCGGTCACCACTATAATGGCAATTATCGTTAACAAAATGAGAAACCCGATGATTATAATCAGCCACCAGTATCTTGCTAGCAAACTCTCTTGAGATGCGTTATTGGAGTTCCTTTCATTAACTTCTTTATCATAAGCGTCCATTTTTTCCTGGGTTGCATCATTTGGATCATTGGGATCAAGGCCGTTCTTCACCTCCCACCAGTCGGGAAGCGAATCCCCGTCGCTATCCGTGGTATCTCCCCAAATATAATCATCATCGTCCTCTTCATCGGCGGGCTTTGGCACAACCTCTATATCCAGTTTAATACTCTCGTTGAAACCGTGACCGTCATTCACGTAGAGGTATAGCAAAAACTTACCCAGTTGGCCTAAAACGGCCTGAGTGCTGATACCATGTCCCTTGAAAACAGTTTTCTTGCTGGATTTACCCTTTATTAGCCAATAATAAGATAATTCATCTCCTTCATTATCCTCACTCCCTGTAGCATTCAGCCGTATTATTGAACCCTCCTTAAAGCTCTCTCCATCCAAGGGTGTGGAGATGATCGGGATCGGCGGAGAGTTTACCCATATTCGGTAAGTTTCGGAGAATGAATAACCGTTTCCCACAGCATCCATGGCGCGCCACCTTATATAATTATTCTTACCGGCCTCGAACTCTATCTCCAGGGAAACGTCGATGAATTCATTCACCATGAAGTTACCTATGCCGGTCCAGTTTACAAAGTAATCATCGTCGTCCCCCCAGGAAGATATGGAATACTCAACGGTCTTCCCCTCTACCCCGCTACCTTCGATATCCGAAACGGTAATGCCGCAGATCAGCGAGTTTTCAAGAAATATTTTCTCGGTCTCCGGGACCGGCAAGGAAAATGTCACCGGGCTCTTGTCAACCTTTATGGACCATTTCTCGCTTTGGGCCGGACCGTTACCGGCGAGATCAGTAATTCTCCACCTAATGGTGTTGTCACTCCCTTCCGACAAGGGGATGTTTACATAAGCCCGAACTTTAGCGGGATTGTCACCAATCCCTGTCTCCAGAATTACGTATTCCATTCCCTCGTTGGTCCATGATGAGAACGAGTTGCCGCCTGCTATTCTGTACGAATACACGATGCTCTCCACATCCAGGCCGTAGCTGTCAATATCCTCAAATATGGCCTCTGCCACCGTATTGCTGGAGTTATACCAGACCGTATTGTCCGGGCCCAGCCCTGAGATCAATGGTATCGAGGTATCTATATTGAACCGGAAATGGCTGGTATTACCCCACTGGTCGTAGATATCCGAGGCACAGATGTGGAAATACCACGTATCGTCGGTGAGGCCGGAGAATTCACCGGGAAAGGTCCCCAAAAGCTCCCTGTTTTGAGTGTAGAGGACCTTTGTGGGTTCCGTAAGTGGGAAGCTATCCACCATGTATGAGTAACCCTTGATGCCAGCCACCTCGTAGGGAGGATCCCATGAAAAAACGGGAAGCGTACTGTTGTAGTACATCTCAGGCTCGGGATGTGTGGTGGAGCCAACGGTGATCTCCCCGGGACCCCGAAGGTCCAGATATATGGTATCGTTGAATATTTCTGATACGATACCCGCATTGTCTCGGAATTTGACACCGATAGTTTTCAAACCGTCCGATGGTACGAGTGAAATCCTCTTTTCGGTCTTGAACTCCTCCCATGGCCCCACTTTCCCCCGATCATTGATTATTAGCATATCGGCAATGCCGCTGCCGTTGTCGGAGGCATTGATATTGATGTGGACCAGCTGTTCGTTCACCGAAAGTGCATTTCCTTCGATTGTGATGTTTCCTACCGGTTTTGTCACATCGATCTTGATCTTTTTCAATACCGAAAAATTGCTGAACGCATGATATATATCCTTTGTCCGGACCCGCCAGAAATATGTTCCATCCTCCAATTCTTCCTCCACTACATGCTTGGGCGTAGTGGAGTTTTTCCACGAGCTGTTGAAAAGCATCTCCATGCCGTTCTCATCGTCGTACATTTCAACCAGATACTCTGATTGGTGGTCACCAGTGTCCGGATCGGTAAAGTTCCATTTCAGTTCCGGGGTGCTGCTGCCCTGCCACGTGTGTGAATCCGGGCTAAAAGGTTCCGGGTCATCAACAAGGTCGTATTCGATCACCACCTTGTCTATGTAAGGCGTGATCTCCTCGTCGTTGGTGACGAGAGTGGCATTCCACATCAACTGGGATCCGATGTTCTTGAACACATGATTGGTATGGTTGTCCACGGTATCCCAATGCTCCCCGTCAGCCGTCATATTGTAGATTATGTCCGTACCGGGAGGTTTGTGCTCAAACCAGGTCAATCTTGCGGCTCCCACAGCAGTCAGTGTATCGTGGAGCATTATTGATTGTACGTATGACCTGTTGTTCATAATTCCCGTGGCTCCGAATCGTATGTCATCGATACCAACAACATCCCCACCGTTGTTCGGTATGTTCCAGACCACCGATCTAATGGAATTGACCCCGCCGTCGGTAACCCCCATGAATACCATGTTGTTTCTTTGATAGTTATTGTTTGGCGCTGTGGCCGTTGCGATGAGATTTCCGTTTCCCTGCACGCCGGAGTAGCCTTTAAGTCTCATGCCTCCTCCTTGAAACTTATCTACCACCATGAACCCGACTCCTGACTGGGCGTTGCCGAAGGTCATGGTAAATTGAGAATTCGGTCCAATATTGGTCAGCATTCCAGACGCTTGATGGGGCCCCTCGCCCTGAATGGCCCCGCCTTGGTTTCCCTGGCCCGGACCCGCGCTATTCTGGACGTTACCGCTTGTACTGGTCATTGAGCTTATACCTATCCCCGCATAGAAATTGGCCCGCAAAGCCCCATTTGGATGATTATTGAAATTGGCCTGAGTATTGATGAACATGCTTCCCATTGCGGTATTGAAGTTTGCAAGATTGACGTGGCCGGTGGGAGAGCCTCCCGCCCCCCCGGCTCCCGAAAGAAGTATCCTACCCTTGAACGTGTCCATCCCTGCAGTGGAATTACTGAAATCGATATAATCCACGTTTTTGAAATCATCTATGAATACATTACCGTATCTGGTCTTTGACATTATCGAAACGGGGGGAATAATTCTGGCACCATTAACATAATGCTCTACCCTGCTCGTGTCCCTGCGATAGGGAACATGGAGAATGGATGCAAAAGAGAGAAAAGAAACTAGGGAAAAGACCAGCACCATGCGCAGCGTACCCGTTTTATCGTTCATCTCATAGGACATGTGCACCAATACCATAATACAGACATACGAAATATTTCATATTTTCGCTATATATTCTTAACTGGTCGAAGTTCGATTTTCCTTCAAGGAGTGTACATATAGCAATGTTGGCAGAATCGATAAGAGGAGGCGATGATTCTGCCTAATATGACGCAGATTATAACGAGAATTATCTGAAGAAGATGACACGTTTAATTTGCAAGGTACCCTTGGGCCCCGCAGGAAGCACAGGTGATGGTGGTGGGTCGCTCAGCAGTCATAACCTGGTTCATGGAACTACAGGCATGACATTCAACGCTGGGGAAATCCGGCATGCTAGGTTCGGGAGTAGTGGGAGCCGCTTCCGGGCCTGGTGTTTCCTGTACCGGCAGGGGTGAAAATATATCACCTAAAGGGTTTGGACCGCTTTCCACCGGGTCTGATGCAATGGGCTCGCCTGGAATGGCGGGAGCTTCTTCCTCAAGAGATTGCGCAAGGGAGCCAGGTGTGCCTGTAACCGCCGGTAAAGGTGGCATTGAGAATGGCTGTTCTACACCCGATTGGGCGGGTGTATTCTGCGTTTCTCCCCCAGTTGGACCATCACCCGCTATAGGGTTTTCTTCATTAGTGGATTCCCCGGAACTTGCAGGTGGAAGGGCCATAAGATTGAGGTTCTGAGTGCCATGTTCTGAGGAATACAAAGGAAGAGAGTACTCAGGTTGATTGCTTGACGCTACTTCAGATTGTGCGGTGTTTTCCGGCCCAATCACCGTTAGGTCCAGTGGCGGAAGGGTCAGGTCCATTAACGGAGGAAGTTCCGGGGGACTTTCCGTGTACATTGGGAGCGCTGGTCTATCGGATACCGGAACGGTCCCTGCTGCAGGGGGCGGCTGGACCTGTGGATAATTATTTGCCGGCATCCCCCCGGATCCTCCACCCCACCCGCCACCAGTTCCATAGGACGGGGAGTATGCTGCCTGTGATTGATATGAACCGTACATCTCGGAATACTGCGGATAATGGGAATCCCTAGAGCCAATGGGATAGGGTTCGGGAGAGTAACGCTGCTGTGGAGCGCTTTGCATCTTCTCCTTTTCCTCTTCCTTCCTTTTCTTTTTCACACTGACAACGATCATCCCAATTATCATTACCACAATGAGAACTCCAACAATTACAAGTACCCACCAGTATGATGACAGGAGGTCATCTTCCACAGCTGCCTCACCCTTTTGTTGTGCAAGTTCACTGTTATAAAGATCCCTTTGCTCATCAGTACCATCGTTGGGATTGTTCGGGTCCAGCCCCTTAAGTTTCTCCCACCAGTCGGGCAGCTTGTCACCGTCGCTGTCGGTGGTATCTCCCCATCGCTCATCGGCAGCCTTTCCCGTGGGCTTTGGGATAAGCTCGATGGTAAGTTTTACGCTCTCGTTGAATCCGTACCCGTCGTCCACATGGAGGTAAACCAAATACTTGCCCTTAGAGTCCAAAATGGTAGTGGCATCGGGCCCCCAGGCTCTGAAAACGATCTTTTTACTGGTCTTCCCCTTTATCTCCCAGTAATAACTCAGCTCGTCACCCTCGTTGTCCTCCGTCCCCGTTGCGTTCAGACGAATTGAAGAACCTTCTTCGATTTTCTCGTCGTCGTATGGGCTGTCTATTACCGGAAGAGGGGCCGAATTGACCCATATCCGGGTGGGCTCGGACACCGCATAACCGTTTCCCACCGCATCCTTTGCACGCCAGCGGATGTAATTGTATCTCCCGGGTTCGAACTCTATGTCCAATAAAACCCCAAGATTCACCTTTACCATGTTATTGTTCGTATTTGTCCAGTTAATGAAATATTTATCGTCGCCACCCCACCTCGATATGGAATACTCCACGGTCTTTCCATCAACCCCGCTTCCATCGGTATCGATTATGGTAATGCCGGCGGAAACCGTGGTGTCGGTGGATATCTCGTCGTCCTCTGGAAGCGGGTCAGAGAAGCTAACCGGGGTGAGGTCCACCTTGACGGCATGCCTCTCGCTTTCAATTGGGCCGTTCCCGGAGATATCGTTTATGCGCCAAATTACAGCGTTCCGATCACCCTCTTCGAGCTGGAGCCTAACAATTGCCCGGACCTTCACCGGGTTGTCATCGATGCCCTCCTCCAATATTTCGAATTTCATTCCGTCGGCGGTCCAGCTCGATAAGGAGCTTTCGCCGCTCTTACGGTATGAATATTCAATACTAGTTGTATCCAGACCGAAACCTTCTGAATCGGCGAAGGTGGCCTCCACCTGAATATTGGTGCCGCTGTACCATATGCTGTCAGATGGCGCAAGCTCGGAGATAACCGGAGCGATGCTGTCGATGTTGAAACGGAAATGAGTGGTGTTACCCCATTGATCGTATATGTCGCACGGAGTGATGTGGAAATACCATGTTCCCTCGCTCAGCCCTGCGAACTCTCCGGGATATGTTCCCGTAATATCGTTGTTCTGTTTGTAAAGCACCTTCGTAGGTTCGCTGAGAGGCGTGCTGTCCACGGTATAAGTGTATCCCTTTATACTGGTAACTTCATACGGTGGTTCCCAGGAGAAGACCGGGAGTGTATTGTTGTAGTAAATCTGTGGATCCGGATGGGTTGGAGAGTTCACTTCAATATCGTATGGTCCCTTGAGATCGAAATAGATGGTATCGTTATAATCCTCGGAAACGATGCCTGCGTTGTCCCGGAACCTCACGCTGATCTTTTTCAGTCCGTCGAGAGGGGTGAGGGCGATACGTTTCTCCGTCTTGTATTCTTCCCAGGGACCTTCGTTCCCTCTGTCCCCCGTGATCTGCATGTCCGCAACGCCTGAAGCGTTGTCGAAGGCATGGATTTCGATATTTACAAGTTTATCGTTCACTGAAAGTACGTCGTCCTCAATGGTGATGTTGCCTACTGGTTTGGTCACGTCGATCTTGAAACTCTTGATGACAGAGTAATTGCTGGCAGCATGGTAGACATCCTTGGTCTTCCCCCTCCAGTAATATATGCCGTCCTCCAGCGGCTCAGTAATGGTATGTTCGGTGAAGGTGGAATTCACCCATGAAGAGTTGTAGACCTGATTGCTCAATTCCTGATCGTCGAATATCTCCATCTGGTATTCGGACTGGTGGTCGTTCTTATCCGGGTCTGTGAAGTTCCACTCCAGTTTCGGCGTTCGGGTTCCCTGCCAGATCTCAGACGTGGGTAAGTGGGGCTGGGGATTGCTGAAAAGGTCGTACTCAATGACCACCTTGTCTATGTACGGGCTGATGCTCTTATCGTTTGTCTTTATGGTGGCGTTCCACAGCATAGGGGATCCGCGGTGCTTGAACACGTGTGTGGTTCCGTTCTCCATCTTAATCCAGTTCTTGCTGTCCAGGGTCAGTCTGTACTCCACATCCGTGCCCTGGGGCTTGTGCTCGTACCAGGTCATCTTTGCGGCGCCAATGGTTTTGGTGTCATCGGTGAGGATTTTGGATTGGAAATATGTGATATTGGTGGGCGGCTCCACATCATCACCCAGATAGGCGTTTCCGTCTGAGATCTTGTACTTCAATACGTTGGCGTTGTTTGACGAAATACAATAATTCTCGCCGTCGAATGCCGAATTGTATATATTCGTCTGCACCCTAAATTCGCCTATCTTCTGATTATTATGGGGCGTGAACATTGCGACTCTCTGGTAATCCCGGTTGTATCCTCCAATGTAGAGAATACCGTTTGCGTATGCCATGGTGCCGTAGTCATAACAAGTTGCGCCAATACTGAATGTCCGAACATGCTGCCCGTCGCTCTTTCTCAGTACGTATACGTTGCTGTCATACCACCTCATTGCATAGACGTAGGTATCGTCACAGCATACTGAACCCGCCGTGCTCCCAAGGTTGTATGACCAAATCTGGGAATTGCCCCTGTCATTCCATTTGTAAATCCTGCTGTTGCCCCAGTTCGCGGTATAATATGTGCCGTCCTTGTCACCCCAAAGCTGCATCATCTGGTTCGATCCTGAGTTGAAGGTACCTAAATATTGTCCGGCCTTGTTATACCTGTAGATCGTACTTCCCGACCATTGCGGATACCAGAATTCGTTATATTTCGGGCTGAATCCCCCTCCATGGGAGCGGGTGTCCATGTTCATGGACCCTTCATTCGTGGGTGGGATCACTGGGCTGCTGCCCCATAGGTAAGCCCGGCCTTCCATGCTCCGTACGGAACAAGTTGTGTTGGACCGATCCACCTTTGTATAATTGTTGAAATCCTCTACTATTCGATTGCCGTAGCGAGTACCGGAACCCACGACGTCCGGGGTCCGGACTTTCTTGATCACTGTATCTCCTGGTCTTTCCACAGAAAATGCGTGAAAAACTATGAGAACCATAAGGACACAGACAACAACAGCGAATACTTGTTTTAACCAACCTTTTTCAATAAAGAAATACTCAATAGGCATGTGCAATCACCTTCCATACCGGAATGGATAATAATGGTCCGATTACATTCGCAGGAATCCTCTTCGGAACTCGTGAACGGGTACCTTCACTGTTTCCTCGGATTCTGCGGTATCGGTCCCTTCGGGCTCACGTTTCACTACGCAGACCCTTACGGCTCTACTGAGCCCTCGATTTCCTACAGAAATCTACGGGTTGCGACACCGCGAACATTGTCAAATGCTCAATCCTCGATTTTTATCGAGGTTTGCCCATATGACAATATACTATCGTATCCATCGGATAAGCCCCACCGTTTGGTGGGGGCGGCCCGTTTACACTGCGCAACACCTTCAGCGTTGCTGCCCCCTCGGGAGCAAGCTCCCTACGGGGGAGAGGGGAAGCAGATTCCTGCTTTGTCTCGATGGAAACTTGTTTCCGAGAGACGCCCGTTTCACTCTGAACAATCTGAGATTGTTCTGATTCTGCCCGCAAGTGTGCGGTCAGGCTCCGTTGCATTATGCAACTGCATCCTCGGTAACAAGTTCCCTATGGATGATACCCACAGATTATCTGTGGGTGATTCATCCTAAAATTAATGTTAGCTAGACCACAGATTTTTATTATAGAAGTCCTCTATCTTTGTTCGTACATATATATTTTTCATCTCAACCTTGAAATTATTTTATTTTAACATTTTATAGAATATCGACTCCCTAGAAAATAGAAATAGCTGTCTATTTCACTGGTAATCCTAGTCAAGGAGATGGGGGCTCAGGTGGTGATTGTGGAAGTGTTTGCGCTAACCGGGAACCGAATATATCGTCGAGAATGTTGTCAACGGCGTTTACTGGGGCTGAGGTGGGTGGTTCGGACGGTGATTGAGGTGATATTGCAGAAGTTCCTGACACGGGTGTGGGTTCCGGTGGTATTGTTGATGGTTTCGGAGGTGATATTACAGGGATTCCCGACGTGGATATGGGCTCTTGTGCTATTGTTGAAGGTTTTGGAGGTGATATTACGGGGATTCCAGACGTAGGTAAGGGTTCCGGTGTAATTGTTGATGGTTTTGGGGGTGATATTACGGGGATTCCAGATGCAGGTATGGGTTTTTGTGCAATTGTTGAAGGCTTTGGATGTGATATTACAGGAGTTCCGGTAACGGATAGTGGCTCAGGTGCTATTGGTGACGATGTAATACTTGATATTGGCGGGGATTCCGACATGGGTGTGATCGGTATATCAGGTCCCACGAACCCCTGCGAATATGCAGGTTCCAGAGTGGTGGATACGCTTCCAAGGTTTTTGTTCATTACCGGATCCACAAAGGACTGCTGTGGCATGTATGTCGCATCTGCCGCTCCGGTAAAACCTGACAGCCCCTCAATGCTCATTCCTCCGTCCATATCCGCTGCAGGGGGAAGTGCCAATAAATTGAGATCAATAGTGCCCTGATCGGATGAAAAAGAGGGTAAGCTGTATTGTGGGACCGTCTGACCGGTCGGCCCCTGCTCATATTGTAGTCTAGGTTGAGTGGGCTGGATGGTCGGGGTCGCGGGAGAGATGTATTGAACAGGTTGCTGAACGGGAGATGACTGCTGCTGCGCTACAGGGGTCTGTGAGGCCATGGGAAGGGCCAGGGGTCCGTTGATTCCGGGTCCCGATCCGGCAGGCGGCCGCTGTGCATAGGCAGGCGTTTGTCCTCCGAATTGGGCGCTCCCCCCCTTTGGGGATCCCCAGGTCGAGAATTGTGTACCATAAGCCGGTTGTGACTGATACGCGTTGGCCGTCTGGGAATATTGGGGATGATAGAAATCCCTGCTTCCCACCGGATACGGTCTCTCCTGAGCTATTCGTTGGGGCATGATATTTTCCGTCTCTTCTTCCTTCTTTCGCTTATTTCTTACCACTACCAAGATCCCGATGATCAGTGCAAGAATGATGACGCCAATCACAATAAAAACCCACCAGTATTTTGAGAGTAGACCTTCCTCAGTGTTTTTAACGCCTTTGTGATCTTTCAGTTCACTTTTGTAGGTATCTTTCATCTCCTCAGTGGCATCCGTTGGATCTTTGGGGTCCCGGCCGTTCATTTTCTCCCACCAGTCCGGCAGAGTATCCCCGTCGCTGTCCGTGGTATCATCCCATCGCTCCTCCGCCTCTTTTCCGGTGGGCTTCGGCAGAACCTCAATATCCAGCTTTACGCTTTCATTGAAACCGTAACCATCATCCACGTAGAGATAGATCAGGTACTTACCCGCGGTATCCAGTATTGCCTGGGTCTCCATATCGTGTCCTTTGAATACGGTCTTCTTGCTGGTCTTCCCCTTGATCACCCAGTAGTAGACAAGCTCGTCCCCTTCGTTATCAGAGGTCCCCTCGGCGCTCAACCGGATAGAAGAGCCTTCCACGAAGGTCTCATCGTCATAGGGTGCGTCTATCACCGGTTCCGGGGGAGAGTTGACCCAAACTTGCGTTGCTTCGGACATGGCATAACCGTTTCCCACTGCATCTATTGCCCGCCACTTTATATAATTATCACGGCTCGGTTCGAATTCAATGTCCACCAATATGTTTAGATTCTCTTTCACCATGTTATTGTTGATAAGTGTCCAGTTGGCAAAATATTTATCGTCGCCCTCCCCATATTTGGATATGGAATACTCCACGGTCTTTCCGTCTACACCGCTGCCACCAGTATCGTCGATGGTAATACCAACGGACACAGTGGTTTCGGTAGATATCTCATCTTCTGGGATCGGATCGGAGAAGGTCACCGGTGTGAGGTCCACCTTGACCGCCCGCTTTTCGCTATAAACCGGTCCGTTACCAGACATATCTGATATTCGCCACATAACGGCATTCCGGTCCCCTTCGTTGAAAACGAGTTCTGTCCATGCCTTTACCTTTACGGGATATCCCTCATCCCCTTCCTCCAATATTTCGAATTCCATTCCGTCGCTTGTCCATCCAGTGAATGAACTTTCGCCACTCTTCCTGTAAGAAATAGCGATGCTGTCCGTATCAAGCCCGTAACCTTCCCTGTCGTAAAATGTAATTTCCGTCTTTACACTGGTGGCCCCAAACCATTCACTTCCAGATGGAATTAACTCGGAAGCTACCGGTAGTACGCTGTCGATGTTAAATTTAAAATGGGTGGTGTTACCCCATTGGTCGTACACATCGCAGGGCGTGATATGGAAATACCAGCTCCCTTCGCCAAGCCCAGCGAATTCCCCGGGATATGTTCCTGTAAGCTCGCCGTTGGGGGAATAAAGTACTTTCGTAGGTTCGGTAAGAGGTGTACTGTCCACAGTATATGAATATCCCTTGATACCGGTCACCTCATACGGCGGTTCCCAGGAGAAGACGGGGAGCGTGCTGTTGTAGTGAACCAGGGGGTCCTGATGGGTGGAGGATGTGACAATAACATCAAAGGGTCCCTTGAGATCGAAATATACCGTATAGTTGAAATCTTCCGATACTATTCCCGCATTGTCCCGGAACCTCACCCGGATCATCTTCACTCCGTCGGTGGGAGACAAGACTATCCTTTTCTCTGTTTTATATTCCTCCCAGGGTCCGACGTTTCCCCTATCACCAATGAGCTGCATGTCCGCCACTCCGCTGCCGTGATCCGTTGCATTTATTAGCAAATCCACCAATTTATCGTTTACGGATAGCACCCCCTCCTCAATTGTGATGTTCCCATTTGGTTTCGTCACGTCGATCATGAGCTTCTTCAGCACTGAGAAGTTGCTTGCCGCGTGATAACCGTCCTTGGTCCGCACCCTCCAGTAATAAATGCCATCCTCCAGTACTTCATTGACGGTATGTTCCCAATCGGAGGAATTTATCCACGAGGAGTTATACTGAATGTTATTGGGGCTTTCGTCGTCGTAGATCTCCACCAGATAATCGGATTGGATATCGTTCTTATCGGGGTCGGTGAAATTCCATTCCAGGAGAGGGGTCCGGGTTCCCTGCCAGATTGAAGAGGTGGGTGCATATGGCACAGCTTCGCTGAACAGGTCGAACTCGATGGTGATCTCCTCGATCATGGGGCCGTCATCCACATCAACCGTTGTAAGTGTGGCGTTCCACATCAATTTCGAGCCAATGTTTTCGAATATATGGTTCTCGCCCGGGGTTATCTTTTCCCAATTCACGCCGTCGGCGGTCACGGTATATTCGATACCGGTACCCTGGGGTTTGCTTTCAACCGCGTCGAGCCTCACCGCACCAATAGTATGTTCCCCCTTGTACAGCGGTTTTGACTGGACATACCTTGTCTTTGAGCTTGGGTCCACTCGGTCCCCGAAATAGGAGTTTCCCTCCGAAATTCGGTATCTGGATATGGTGTTGCCGTTGTCCGACACGCAGTACTCTTCCCCGTTATAGGCCATATTGTATATGTGGCGGTTAGTCCGAAAATCCCCAAGATAGTTACCGTTCTGTGGATTGAACATGCCGACTCTTCTATGATCGCGGTTGTATCCGCCCACATACAATATCCCGTTGGCATATGCCATAGTCCCATAATCATAACAGTTGGATGGCAAGTTAAAATTCCTCACATTATGACCGTCGCTCTTACGCAGTACCCTCACCTGATTGTGAGACCAGCGCATGGCGTAAACGAACTCAGCATCACAGGTCACCGATCCGGCGGTGGACCCTATATTGAAAGACCAGACCTGCCTTGTCTGCCAATTGTTGGGATCCACGGCCCATTTTATGATCGTATTGTATCCCCAATGAGCCCCATAGAAAGTACCGTCAATATCGCTCCAGACCTGCATCATCTGCTGGTTGCCGGTATTGAACTGCCCGAGGCTTGAATATCCGCTGTTGTAACGATAGATCGTACTCCCCGACCATTGCGGATACCAGTACTCATCCACCATTGGGGAAAAACCTCCCCCGTGAGATCGTGTATTAATGTTCGCCGATCCCACGTATGTTGGAGTGATGGACTTAGATGATTCGAATGTGATCTTCCCCGCTTTGGTGTTTATTGTGCAGGTGGTGTTGCTAATGTCGATATTGTTCAAATTTTGAAAACTCTCCACGATTTTATTGCCATAACGGGTGGATGTCATGAGTTTGTTTGGCCCTACCATGGATTGAACTCGTCCGGATCGCTCCGTGTGGAGCTCCGTTGTTGGATGAATGCTAATAGAGAAAAGTTGGACTATAATGAAAAAAACCACCAGGAGACAGATCCAGCCTTTATTTACTTCCTGCTTATCTCCGGACATATTACTTCTCCTTGCGCCTCCTTGAAAAATGATTCCTATTCATTCCACCGTCATGTGCTCTTTTCTCTTCTTATATCAACGGCATGATCCATTCAAGTTTACCATGATGCTAAATAATATTGTATATGGAAAATAAATAGTTATCGTCTTAATGTGCATCAATCCTGAAATCAATATGACCGGTTTTTTGGTAGAGGTTTCGCTTTCAACTTTTTCAGAGAAATCGTTCCCGTTCGGAACTGAGAAAATCCTATTTTTCTATATCAAATGTTCTCGCGGATTTATTTTCAAAATATAGAACTGTAAATCCGCAATTAACCCGAAAATTTTAATTAATCCGGAAATCATTATAACAAATGGCATTATTGCAATAAAAACGCTTTTTTCTCATTAACAAGGTGAATTGATATGAGACGATCCAATATGTTCTTGCTCTGCGCAGTATTCGTCATATTCTTGCTCAATCCCTTTTCCAGTATCTCCACCAATGCGGCAACCCGGCAGGAGGCCAGTTTGGATATAATGGAGGCGAAGATTTCAGAACCTTCAGAAATTGTCAGGGAGGTTATTGAAATAGGTTTTCCTCAACCGCTCTTTGGCAAAGAGGAATATGCCGGGGAAGAATGGGATACCATTAAGATGGAAGACACTCTGGCTATTCCCTTACCTGGTCACCCGAGGGTTCCGATAAAAGTTGTTACCATCGAGAACCTTCACCTCTTGAAATCTATAGAAGTTGAATACTCCGGGATCACATATATTTCCCTCAATCTTGTACCCGCACCCAAGGCCCGCTTACCCTATGAAATTGAGAACTCCGAGTACATTGACAAATCAGCTTACGGGTCTGATACCTTTCTCCCCGGAGAGGATTACAAAATGTCCTTGCTGGGCGGAGTATGGAAGGACGGCTACCGGTACTGGTCCTATTCTCTCGCTCTTTTTCCCGTGCGTTTCAACCCATCCCTGAACGAAGCCCAAATATACGACAGTGCCCGTGTGGTGATGAAGTTCGATGGTGATTCTGAAATCGGGGTGCAGTCATTTGTTTCCGGGGACCGGGAATCAGACCCTGTAACCCCCGGCATAACCCCTTCTACAGATGGCTCAACGCGGTCATCCCGCTCGGGAGAAACACCGGATCCGGACTATATCATCATTACTACTTCTACCTTTACCAATCCGCTGGCAAAACTTGCAGCCTGGAAAACGAAAAAGGGAGTTCCATGTGAAGTATACTCGACGCAAAATATCTATACATCGTATGAAGGTGTTGACAATCCCGAGAAGATCCGGAACTTCATCAAAGACATGCACAACCAATACGGTATCACTTATGTCCTTCTTGCCGGGGATTACAACCATGTACCAGTGAGGCTTTGCAAAGACCCCTCGCCATATCCTGGTTGGGATGATGGCTGGATACCTTCGGATCAGTACTACGCTTGTCTCGATCGCACCTGGAACGCAGACGGCGATGCTTACTGGGGCGAGAATGGCGATATACAGGACATATTGTCCGATGTTTATCTCTCAAGGATCGCCATCAGTTCTTATTCAAGTATGAATGATTGGGCGCAAAGCGTGATAGATTATGAAAAATCGCCCCCTGGAGGTAATTGGATGGAAAAAGTGGTCCTCATCGGTGCGGACAGCCACCGGACTGGTGACGCGGCAATCCAGTGTGATTACTTGTACGATAAATACCTGAATTCTGCCTTCAAGGATACCGATAAATTCTATGAGAATGGGGGAACAATACAGAAATCCGATGTTAAAACATCCCTCAACAGCGGTGCCGGTTATGTGAATTTCGTAGATCATGGGGGCCCGACAGTGTGGTGCCAGAACGGCGGCAACCAGGTACTATTCAGCAATAATGATGTCAGTACCCTTTCAAACGGCCTTAAGAAACCTCTGATAAGCGGAATGGCTTGTATGACCTCCTGGTTCGACGATCCTTCCGGATGCGGATATCAGAATTTCGGTGATTGCATAGGAGAGACTTTCACCGAGAACGCACAGAACAGGGCGATAGCTTATATCGGTTCATCGAGAAGTGCAACTGCTGTTATCGGCTACGACCAATATGCCTACGGCGCGGGAGGTTTGCAGGAGGATCTCTGCTACCAGCTCGCAGCGGATAATCTTCATATCGGGGCGACGCATACCAAGGCCAAAGACCATTATGCCTATTCTTTTGGAAACTGGTTCAGCGACACCGAGGAAAGCGATGGCGAGATACAATCCTGCTGGTTGGAACTCAACATGCTAGGAGAGCCGGAAGTTCCCCTGTGGACGAAAGTTCCGAAGGCTTTCCAGGTGAACGTAACCATTACCCAACAGAGGATCAACGTTACTGTAAAAGAAACCGGTACGGGCTCAGGGGTACAGGGAGCGCAAGTTTGCATCCAAGGAAGCGGTCAGTATATGAGGGGAGTTACCAGCTCCGGGGGCATCATCGGATTCAATAATCCTGTGGTGGAAGGTTCAGCCGACGTGACCGTAACAAAACCCAATTACTACACATACGAGACCATGACTCCTTTTATCGATGTGATACCTCCTATCACCGAGTATGCCATCTCTCCGAAAGAATCGAATGGGCTGAACGGGTGGTACAACGAAACACCCACCATCAGCCTTTTAAGCGAGGAATGGTCCTCAATTCGTTATTCACTGGATGAGGTGGGAGATGATTTCGTAACTTATACAAAACCAATACGGATCCCCAACGGAGAGATCACATTCCGTTATTACTCCGAGGATAACTGGGGAAATCCTGAAGTTACAAGAACGAACGTGATTCGGGTGGACAGCATCACTCCTGTGACGATTGTAGAAGTGGATCCCGAGGATCCTTCAGGCACCAGTGGATGGTATAATTCCATCACCAACGTTTCCTTGATCGCGGGAGAGGACGAAATCGACACGTATTATCGCATTCTGCTGGATGGAGAACCCATAGGAGGATTCAGCATTTACACTATTCCTCTTTCGCTCAAGTTGGAGGGGAATATATCGATACAATATTACAGCAAGGATTCAGCCGGCAACATGGAAGAGTTGTTGGTGGAAGAGCTCCGAATCGACCGGATTCCGCCGGAGGTGTTCATGGACGTTGATCGGGTTCCCGGTAAAGGGAACTGGTATTCCGAGATTCCTTCCATATCGCTTTCATCCACTGACGAACTTGATATAATCTATTACTATTTCGATGACAACAAACCCCGGCAGTACACACGTACTTTCGTGCCAGACGAAGGGACGCATGTTTTACATTGCTACAGCATGGATGCTGCGGGAAATACGGCGGAAGAACGAACAATGGAATTCAAGGTGGACACCACCCCTCCTGATGTCACCTGCGTTATATCGCCCCAGCACCCCAATGGATTGAGCAGGTATTACGTAACGATGCCCGAGATCACATTCTTCTCAGAAGAGAACGTCAGTATAAATTACAGCTGGGATACCGAGGTATTTTACGAATACGACGGGGATATAATAATACCGCCATCGGAAGGTGTGGTCGAGATTACCTACTACGGTGTGGATCACGCTGGGAATGTGGGAGATATGGAATCGAATATCCTCATGATAGACATAACGCCCCCTACCACCACTGCATTACTTGAACCTGAGGAACCTAACGGGGACGGAGATTGGTACTCCTCCCTTGAAATAGAATTGAACTCACCAATGAAGGATACTGTAGCCATATATTATTATTTCGAGGATCCCGACGAGAGCGAAATTTATTCTGTTACAATCTCCGGGGATGAGATCCCGGAAGGCATTCACACGCTTGTGTATTACTCCACGGATCGATCCGGCAACAAGGAAAGGGAAAACGAGCTTTTGATAAAATACGATTCCAATAGACCAAAACCATATCTGGAGGTCTCAACAGAAAAGGCTGTGGTCGGGGATACGGTTACAATAAATGCAGGCCGGTCCAAGGATGATTGCGGCGGAATACTGTTGTACCTTGTGGATTTTGGTGATGGGGAAAAAACCCGATGGACAAAGAGAACCGAATTCACGCATCCGTATTCGGAAGCAGGTCAATACATCGTAAAGCTCCGGGTCAAGGACGAAGCTGGGCATGAGGCATCCGTTGAGGAAACCATTGTTATCGATGAATTATCGTTCATGGATACAGTAAATAATTATCGCGGCGAAAATCCCGCAGCTTTCTATGGTATCGTAGGTGCAGTCATGTTTGTCATTCTGGGATTGATCGTGGTTTTGGTTCTGGTGCAAAGACGTAAACGAAGAAAAGATCTTGTAACCGACCTGTCACCAGATGATTACGCAGAAGTAAATACGGGGCCAGATCCATGGGCTCCGTCCACTGTCTCATATCCATCTGAAAGCGATCATTTTCGAGTAAAAACACGAGTGAAGCTACGTCGCACCAGACGGGTGGTGGGTCGTCGAGAAAATACTTCCCATGGATGGGAACACCGGGGGCGATCTGCCGGTCCCGTGTCAGCGGAACTGGATGGGTGGGAGAACGAGAGGGCTTGGGACTTCGGTACGAGCGAAAACACCGCGGATTATTATTCGGAAACAGGTGAAAAATCGGAGATTATTGGTGATGGCAGAAGTGGTGAAACCCTTCTATCTCTTCCTGAGCCCACCCATGGCACATACGAAACGGACACTCTTACGAGTGATCACCATTCTAGGAATGTGGAGGATAAACCTCTGGGTGATATTTTCGATTTCCGCGCGCCTGCTCGATTCCCTGGATCGGGTGTGTCCGAAGTGGATGAGCGAATTGACCAAAATGGGAACGAGGAATCTTCCGAAGAGAACGCCGATCATCAAGCCGGGAAGGGTGCCGTATCCGCAAATGATCCCAATGACATGAAGTTGGATAACTGGAATATTTAATTTTTTTCAATTTATTTTGGTATTCAATATCAACTCGGATAAGATAAAATGATTTCAGGGAAAACATCCCGAGAAGTGGTGATAGTTGGATTGGGAGTGGGGGGGCTCTATGCTTCCAAGGCGGCTGCCAGCACCGATAGGAAAGCGCATGTCACGATCATTGAAAAAAGAGATTATGATATGTTCAGCCCCTGCGGGATGCCCTTTGCGTTGAAGGGAATGGTTAATGATCTTGATGAATTGAAACATACCGTTCCCACTACTAGACAGGTATCGAAGTACCTCTCGCATGAATTGATTTCCATTTCTCCGAAAGAAAAGAACATCAGTGTCCGAAATAACGTGAACGGCGAGTTATTTACACTTCCCTATGATTCACTGGTGCTTGCCCTTGGCGCCGAACCGGTGAACCTGCCAATACCGGGTGCGGACGATTTTCACGGACGGGGTTTTCATTTTCTAAGCGATCTCGATGATGCCAAAAAGCTCCACGCCGCCGCTTTGGCTTCGAAGAAAAAGACCGCGGTGGTTGTGGGCGGGGGCGCAATAGGTCTAGAGATTGCGGTGGCTCTGAGAACCATGAGCCTTGAAGTCCATGTTACCAAGCGCACACCTCCACCTCTTCCGAGAGACCTTGATCCGAAGATGGGTTCTTTCATAATCGAAAAACTCGACGAGCGGGGGATAAAAAATTACTTCGGAAAAGGCATTGACCGGATAAACGGCAATGATTGGATCGAGTCGGTTGAGATCGACGGGAAGATCATACCCTGCGATATTGTAGTAATGGCCGTTGGAATGAGACCAAGGGTCCGGCATGCCGAGGACTGCGGCATCCGCGTAACTCCCAACGGGATAGTGACCGACGAAAGAATGGAAACTAGCATCCCGGGGATATACGCCATAGGTGACTGCGTCGAATCCTTTTCTAGAATTGATGGGAGCCGGGCAAGCATGAGATTGGCAACGTCGGCTTATCGGATGGGTACCATCGCTGGAACCAACGCCGCGGGCGGTACCGCCAGGTATAGGGGAGTGGGTAATACCTTCGTTTCCATGGTAGGAAATTTAGAAATTTCCGCAACGGGTTACAACCTCGAAGCGGCAGAAAAGGCGGGTTTTGGAAATGCAAAGGGAATTATGACCAAGGGTCTTATAAAACCCCATTGGATGCCTGGCGCAACGAGACTGGTCCTGAGAATAGTAGTGGATGGCGACGACGGCAGGATTCTTGGAGCACAGGCCATCGGCGAGGGGGGGGCCGCCTGGAGAGTGAACGTTCTCGCCCTCGCCATTTCGGCAGGGTTGACGGTCCATGACATTGCCGACGCGGAATTCTCTTACTGTCCGCCGGTATCCGATGTGTATGATCCTTTGAGCCAGATAGCCGAGATAGCGATAAAGAGGTTAAAGCTAAGGGCTAGCCCGAAAATAAGTTACCATCCTTGCACCTCATCTGCCAGGTAATGCCCTGGCAGATGCAGTCAAATCTCTGATTTGACGGAGTGTAAGGGGCATCTCCACCCCGTCTTTAACCGCTACTCAATCGAAGAATTCAGCAGAATCGGTCCCTTCGGGCTCACGTTTCACTACGCAGACCCAACGGCTCTGCTGAGCCCTCGATTTCCTACAGAAATCTACGGGCTGCGATTCTGCGAACATTTTCAATTGTGCACACCTCGACTTTTTGTCGAAGTATGCACATTTGCCAATATCTTCGTTATAGCGCTGCTATGACTACGGTTCTTCTCAATCGGATCGGTCAAATCCGAGGCAAATCTGGGGGCAATTTTTGGCAACTTATTTCTTGGCAATCCCTTAGTGTACACAGTAGATGATGAACAATTGGGACAAAATTAATATAAGCACTCGATGTTTCTATCGAACAGTATCAAGATTTCTTTTATAATTTTGGAACAGAGTGGTGCCCTTGCTATCCGTTTCAACCCAGACTTCCTCCCCTGGCCGTGGGTTTCAGTTGTCATTACGATTGGCAATATCCCTTTCATTAATTTTATTCTTTGTTATAGGCGCAGTATTTTCCACCTTTAACAAGGAAATCATAAGAATGGAGGGGGAGACCAGACTGGGTGAAACAGGGGAGCTTGTGGTTTCGTCGAGAGCTCCTGTGAGGCCGAATATCCGGCTAGCAAAATATTCCATATTCCGTGCTGAAACCGCATTTATCTCGGTCCATCCGGGCGTGGACATCACGAATTCATGGTGCGATATTTTTTATTCTGAAGACAATTCCACATGGTTGAGTTTGCCAGTCCGGTCCGTAGACGATCATTTCGAGGCCGATTTTCATACATCACACTCAAGTTCCGCTGGGACCTACTATTTCATGGGAGAGGTGGGTAATAAAACGGGTGGTGCATCGGAAAAAACCGGCGTTTTAGAGATAACTGTGAAAAACAACCCGCCCACCGCTTTCATATACATTAATCCTGAAAAAATAGTGGTGGGATATGAAAATGTGTTCGACGCAAGTGGCAGTTTCGATCTCGACGGCAATATAACCGATTTTTTTTGGGATTTCGGGGATAACTCCAACGAATCAGGAGCGAAGGTGGTACATACCTATTCCACTGCTGGCAATTATAACGCTAGCCTGACGGTCATCGATAATGAAGGTGGGAAGACCACGGTCACCACTCCCATCGATGTGGATGGGAATTTGCTGGGGATCAATCGTGGTGTCGTATATACCTTTGGAGAAGAGAGAACGGTCATTACAGGAGATCAAGTGAACGGGAATATGAAAGTAGAGGGGAATGTGGATATATTAGTATACGAGACGACTGTACGAGGTCTCGGCACATCTAAGATGTTTCTACGTAAAATTGGAAGTAACTCCTTTATCGATAGAATTGAAACGGAAACATGGGAGGAGAACGATCCGGATACAGGGAACGTAACCACTTACTGGAGATGCAGTTTCGACTCCACTGAGTTGGATGATGGAGAGTACATTTTTGGGATCGAGACAACGGAAATGTTTTTAGAAACAGTACTCGAAGTGGACAACGAACCGCCGTTCTGGTCATTCTTTATCATCGGCCTTTGTCTTTTCGTGCTCACTGCGCTAGTGGGATTACTCATTGAATGGTTGCGGCGTAGAAAACTGCGAAAAATACTCACCGATATCGGCTATGAATCGAAAGATGTCTTCCGATATGTCCCAATGGTTTCTCTAACAATGTTCTTTACGAGTATCTACCTATTTATTTCTCAATTTATTTTCATCATAAATATTTTAAATCACTGGCTTTACTGTGTCCTGCTTATCTTCGGTATTGCTATTTCAGCACTCTTCGCACATCTTTCATTCACGAGAAAATCCATCGTCATCACAATAATCGCCGCCCTGCTGTGCTGTGGCACGGGGGGCACTAACAAATTTCCCAGTGATTTGGCTGTTTTCAAATCTCCTTGTCGATGGTGAGTGCATATTCATCACTGGATTTTTTGATAGTGCCGGCACGGGGTCTCTATATCTGGTAGCGTTCCTCGACCATTTTCTTTTCGCTATGATCGGAACTGCAATTTTTATTCTCTCAGCCTGCGCGGAGATATTTTCATATCTATTATACAACCGAAATTTATTAATGTTTTTCCAGAACCGTGAGGAGAATACTACTTCCGTGGCTACGAACTTGACGCTGAATGCCTTCGACATCTACCGGGATCGAAAGGCCCCGAAGGGCCCACGGATCATAAAACCGAACCTTGGGAAGCCGGAATTAGACCAAAATAAATTCAAGGCGAAGATACGTGGTAAGATATCCTATACTCGTTTTACGACAAACGAAGTTACGATAGGCATTTTCGATGTGAACGACTGGGAACGAGACGAAAAACTCGCGAGTATAATGCTTGACCGCTTTTTAAAATTGATGAGCCGGAAGAAAAATAAAAAACCATTTGCAAATTCCATAAAAATAAAATTAATGACCAGCGACATTATGGCGGGGGAAAAGAAAAAACTGCTCGAGAAAAAATGTTTTACGAGGGTTGCAGACGACAATTCATCGGTGGATATATACCGTTTAGATATCGCTTGAAAGTGCGGTGATGACATGGCCAAAATGAAAAGAGATAATACGTGGGAAAAGAAGATCAAAAAAATCATCCGGGAAAAGGAGAAAGAACTAAAGGCGGTAATCGGGGAGCGGGAGAGTAAACGGGTTGAAGAAACGAATATTGTAAACAGGATCGAAGCAGTGGTGGAGGCCAGGTCGCACAGTATAATCGATCTTATTAAATCAAACGAAAAGCTCGGGATCGAATCAACGCCGCACTTTATCTCCAGGCCGCACGGACCGCACGAGTCAACAGCTAAAAAGGATGGACTGAGCCCTGTACGAAAGAAAAAAGACAAATACCCCCACGTGTATGAGTTCGAGCTGGTGATGCCGAAGCTGTCCAACGTTTTGGCTGTGAACCTTCTTTTCAGAATTGAGATCAGAAGAAGGTTGGTGGAGAACAAAAATCCCGAAATGTCCTTATTTTTACGTGGCTATCATAAATATCTGGACACCCAGTTGGACCAGAAAGGGTTTTTGGAAATGCCATACGGGACAGCAGACCGGGCAAAAGTGGACGAATTCGTAAAGAATATTTATGGAAAGTTCATTGAAAGCTGGTACGTTCGAAAGATCGGCGAGGAACGGGACAAGGAGAGAGAGTACGAGGTGAAGATTAGGGTGAACTGATTATTCGGTCATATGTGAATGTCTCTTATCTTCCGAAAGGGAGGTCTCAGGCCGTGTGAAATATTTCAAGAGATGGCGCAAGCGGAAACTTAGTAAAGCGAAGCCCTAAAAATTCCTATCCCATCGTTCGCTTCGCTCACTTCGGAGCAAGCTCCGGGGCATTACGGAATTTTTCCCCTTCAGGACCGGACTATCGCAAAGAATTGAATCTCGGAACAAGTTCCGGAGTATTAAACCCATGAAGGAATAAACAGATAATCACTTATATTGACCTACGGGGTGACAGTATGAAAGTATACGACTATAAAGTGATAATGGAGCCCGATGAAAACGGTGGGTATATCGTTACTTGTCCCTCTTTTACCGGATGCTACAGTCAGGGAGATACTATCGAGGAAGCTTTAGCGAATATTAGGGAAGCGATACTTCTCTGTATAGAAGATATTGAGGAGGAAGGAGAAGAAATCCCCGACCCATCTCGATCCCTGATCGCTACGGTAATGGTGGAGGTATGAGCCCGCGTTTACCGGTTATTTCCGGTGAGCTTCTCATAAAGGTTCTTGCCAAGATAGGTTATAGCGTGGTTAGACAACGGGGCAGACACTTGCGTTTGAAAGATTCTAAAAACCCTTTTCATCCAACCCAACCTCAAAATTTCTATCTCTGGAAACATTCTGGACTGAAAACTCTTTTCACTCTGTCCAGTACCCCCTATTTCTTCTCGTATTTCCTCTGTTTTCCAGCAATGCCCATTACACCCCTACGCCACCTATTGCCTACCATGCGCCATTTCCCATTTTCGTGATATAAATCCAAAATCCATACGAAATCCGTGAGACATTGTCAATGGTACGAAGTTCGAAAAAATTTCGAACTTCGAAGCTTGACAATGTTCGGAGAATCGCAGCCCGTAGGAAATAGGATATTTCCGAGGGCTCAGCAATGCCTGAAGGATATTGCGTAACGTAGTGAGAGCCCAAAGGGACCGATTCTGCTGAATGCTTCGTATCCGAAATTCGTGCTATAACTATTAGAAAACCACTAAATTGAAAAAGAATCTCAAATTGCTTATGCAGGGACCTCGATCTTTTCTCTTAAAACCACATATTCGGCTGTAGTAGTGGGCTCTGGCACGGACATTCCATCCTCAAGCAACCCATCAACATGCATCTCGATTGCCCCATACATATTTTGCTCAGCTTCTTCGTATGTCTCGCCCGTTGCGACACAACCCGGTAAGTCTGGAGAATAGGCGGAATAATTGCCATTCGCTCTTTCGATGACTATGAGAAATCGATACATATGCGTTCACTCCTTTTTCTTGATTCGAGCTTGTTTAAGGATGCTGTTCAATGTTCCCGGAGCCAATGTATGACCAGGGTGACCTGCAATGGTTACCCGGCCAATTTTCTCCGGATGTTTATATTGCCGATGACTCCCTTTCTGGGCGATCATGTACTATCCATCCTTTTCAATGAGTTTTATAATCTCTCGAATCTTCATATTGATGAATATAATAACCTCTACACTTATTAAATATTGTTGACCAATTGAAAATGTTCGCAGAATCGCAGCCCGTAGGCACACTTGCCGAGGAGGCGAATGAAACTTGTTTCATCCAGCATTGCCGAGGGCTCAGGGGTATTTCTGATGCCCCTGAGTGTAACAGGAGCCAGGAGGGAACGATTCTGCCGAATTTTTCCTGAAGATATTTAAAACAGTATCTACGGCACGCCTTGTAACTGATTTTCATTTATATCTCTCGAATTACGAGTTCAGTTTTCAGCTGAAGTGATTCCATTCATCATGACGGATGAGTGATGCGAGGAAGGGATATGCCTGGCGATCGTTCGTTTTTTCTTCAATTAATGATATATCCATATATACTATAACTTACAATGATATATATGGAAGTGAAATATTGGGATGTCAATATCGGCCTACGATACATGCAAAAGACCGAATGATCGAGAGAGGAATATCCAGGGCAGAGGCGGTTGAGGCGATATTGAAAGGTTCAAAGAAGAGAATTGGCCCAAAGATACATGCGATATTGAAAGGTATCGAAGTTGTTTATATTCAGAAACCATGTAATTACCATGTTATAACTATGTATTGGAGGTAGAAAAAATGGCTTGTCCAATATGTGATGGCAGGATGATAAGAAAAAGAGCCGAATATAGGTATTATGATGTATATTTTGGTGAATTCGACTCTGATGTCTGCGAAGAGTGTGGAGAGGTATTCTTTACTGAGGAAGCATCGGATGAGATCGATATGATTGCAAAAGAGAAAGGTCTCTGGGGTCTTGAACGCAATTCAAAAATATCATATTCGGGCAATTCGTTAATTGTCCGAATACCCAAAGATATTGCGAATTTCATGGGATTAACTAAAGGTGAGGAGATCAAAATGCATCCCGAAGGGAAGAGTCGATTAGTGGTTGAAGTTAATATTTGACGGTAGTACTCACTGAATCCACAAAAACACCTGTCAATGGTTTCCCCCCTTTTTTTAGGCAATTTTCTAGTGGAACTTTCAAATAAATATTCCGGGCTAAATGGATTGATTGGGGCTCTCAACCGCTAAATTTTGGATACTGGACCACGATTATAAATATAAGATACCTGTTTTCCCGTCCTTCGTAATGTTGAAATCTTTTCAACGGTATAACATAAATAAGAGGAATAATAAGATGAACTCATTTGAAAATTTTGGCTTCAGTCGGCAACTATCCGGGGCCATAAAACGATTAGGATTTACTACTCCTACACATATCCAAGAGAGATCTATACCGCTTATAATCAGCGGAAATGATGTCATTGGCGAATCAGCAACGGGCTCCGGCAAAACACTTGCCTTTGGCTGTCCAATTATTCATAATATTATCCCTGGAAAGGGTGTTCAGGCTCTCATTTTGACTCCCACTCGAGAGCTTGCCGAGCAGGTTAAAAATGCCATTATTGCCATTACAAGCAACAGAAAAGTGCATATCAATGCCGTCTATGGCGGTGTATCAATATGGAATCAGATAAAGCAGCTCAAGAGAACTGACGTGGTCATTGCCACACCTGGCAGATTACTGGACCATATTGGTCGTAGAACCTGCGATCTCTCAAGGATCAAGACGCTGGTTCTCGATGAGGCGGATCGGATGCTGGATATGGGATTTATTCACGATGTTGAAAAGATCATCAAGGCCTGTCCGTCAGATCGACAGACTTTGTTCTTTTCGGCAACCATATCGCCCGAGATAAAAAAGCTGGCGAATAAACACATGAAACAGCCCACCCAGGTCATGGCCGAGAAAATGGTGGATCCCGATAAGCTCGAGCAGTTTTACATCAATGTGACTAAACAGATGAAAATATCACTTTTATCACATTTATTGAAGAAAGAGAAATCAGATCTTGCCATGGTATTTTGCAATACGCGAAGGATGACCGATAGGGTATCCAAAAACTTAAAGGCTGACGGTAACAGGGCCATTGCCATCCACGGCGGCCTTACCCAGAAACAGCGTACCAAGACCATCACACAGTTCAACAATTCAAAATCGGCCATACTGGTCTGCACGGATATTGCAGCGCGCGGATTGGACATCGAGAATGTATCTCACGTTTACAATTACGACATGCCCCCCGTTCCCAACGATTACGTACACCGGATCGGCAGGACAGCCCGGGCTGGCGAACGGGGCAAGGTCATCAATCTTTTGACCAATTTTGACCGGCAACATTTTTCACGAATAGTGGCCAAATATCCGTCATTTGACATTGAAGAGGTGGATCTGCCCGAAGTAAAAAAGGTAAACACGACTGCTCCCGAAGCAAACCGAAAACCAAGACCGAAACCAAAACGGTTTTCACGTGGCAATAATAGAAATAATTGGCAAAAGAAAGGCAGACCGCGCCGGGCAAGAAATAACTGATCGCGGCTTAAGAAACAAGGCTGCATTGATACAGAATTCTTTGACCTGTCGGATCTATATATTTGGAAATACTCCGTTGAATCCTAATGCATTCCATCATCATACTATATTCTCGATTTTACGGATTAAGGTTATATACTCCCCTTGCAGTTTCATCTCACATGAGCGATGTCCTCGAGATAGAATACAAGGTCAGTTCCGGGAAGATCGTTAAGAGAATTACTTACTTCGTGGTGATTTTGTTTATTTTTCTCGGTGTGGGAATCCCCGCTTCGATATACTTGGCCGATGGCCTATCACCGGTTTTCCTATTTACAACTGTTCTAATGTCGGTCATCTATGTCTCAATACTAGCGGGGTCCTGGGCCTTTTCACCCCGGACTTATTCGGTTTCGGAAAAGACTCTTAAAATAAAGAGACCAATAAAGTCCATAACGATTCCCATAAACACCATCACCAGTATAGAAGAACGGGATTTCAAGTTCACACAGCTAAGAAAGAAAATGGGCAATAGCGGTCTGTTCTCCATAATCGGAAGTTTTTCGATCAAGGGTGACGGAACTGTGTGGTTCTACGCAAAGAACTCGAATTACGTGATGATACACGCCGATAAAAAATACGTGTTGAGCCCGGATGATCGGTTTATGTTCATGAACCAGATAAGTAAACATATCGAGCGGTATGGCAATAGTTCCGAAAAAGGTGATGGTGTCCGTTTTCTCATGCGTAAAAAATAATATTCGAGGGGAGCCGTGGTCAGGTGTCCATTAAGTGCATGGATTTCGAATCATGAAAGTGATACATCCATAATTAGTTTATTTCCCCGATCCTTTATATCTTTGGAAAGAACGGGCAAGCTGCAATGCAATTAGAGCAATCCCCGCCGTTCTTTATCCAGAACCTGTAACACTTATCCTGGTCCACAGCCCATCTCATGATCCCAGGATTGTTCGAAGGGCATGAAATTTCATATGATGGCTCCATGTCGCTCCGGATGGCGCCGGCCACGCAGGCTTCCGCGCATTTTTTACATTTTCTACAGAATTTGGCAACCCCGATTCTTATCGGTTTATCCGCTTTCAACGGCATATCGGTAAATATTTTACAGAGGCGGATACATGATCCGTACTTTTTTGTTATAAGAAGACCGTTGCGTCCCATCTCTCCTAGACCGGCATCGATCGCCATAGGTATACTCAATGCAGTGTCGTTACCCATGGGAATCGCATTATAGCCTAAACTCCTGATAAATTCAGCCGTAGAACCCACGCATGTGGCCATGCGTGAATATCCAATTGCGGTCTCGGCGCAAGCAGTGAAGGCCGGGGAAGTGCTGATAGCTAAAGGGTCCATCCCGATAGCCATTACTACGGCAAATTTATATTCGGCGGGTATCTCGATTTCTTTCCCATCCCTGTTTCGGGAGTATATCCATCTATGATCGAGCCTTGTGATCCCCACCAGCGAAGCGCCATAGAATTTGGCCGTATTCTTAAGCTCTTCACTCATTTTTCCAATGTCTGAAACGGGGTATTTTTCCAATTCCGCCTTTTTCATTACCGAATTTGCGTCAACCATTTTTTCCCATGAAAAAGCCTCGTGAAAATAATCATAGGCTGTCCACGCACCCATCACCCTTGCATGATCGAGCCGGGTATATCCGAAATGATATTTAGATAGTATTTTTTCGATTCTCTCGTACATCCCCTTCCCATAATAATCCGCACTCTCATCATGAAGCATTCTCCCGAATACGGTCATTCTCTGATCGAATCGTTTATGGACTTTCGAATCGACCTTATATATTGATGATTCAAGTTCTTGGGCCATTGTGAACGACAAAACATCAACAGGCTATATTTTTTTTGTTCATTCATTTACCTTTAAAGCCCCCGGGCCGTTTAGTGTTTGTTTTTCGCGTTTCACCCGATGAAGGAAAGTGAGATCCCTTACATAAACAATGACCATCGCATCCGAAAAAATGATTAAGCGGTCCTCAAGTCTATAACATCCATGACCGAAGCCCGATTGACGATAAAATATTCAATTTCACTCATTCCGGCTCCCACCGAGTTGTTAATAGCCTGGTATACGGCCTGGGCGCCTTCTGTAAAACCATTCACAGCTATGTTGAAACCTGTCTCGAATTTACCCCTGTGGCTTCCCCTTGCGTACTTCCTGCCGAACTCCAATAAAGGAATGCCCAGGGACGAGTGATAGAGCTTGCGGATCCCATCGATTTCACCTCGGTTCATGTGCATGAAAATCCTGTACAGAACGTCAAGCTCGGCGTACATATCCGGTCTCGTAAGGAACGAATTGTCAGTCCCTATCATGATCTCCACCCCGGCTTTGATCATTCGATAGACGTTGGGCATCAACGAAAACATCAGGTTGCTTCTGGGGCATACTACTACCGGAACTTGTGCCTCCGCGATCTTCCGAAGATCATCATCGGTAGCACAAGCTAGATGAATGAGCGGCCAGGCATTGCATTCCACAGCTGGTCCCGGCCTTTCCCGCCTCCCCTCGCTAAGATGGGTTGAGAACAGTTTCCCACGATCTTGCACCAATCCAGTTATCTCCATTATCTCATCGGAGCTGAAATCAGACAGACTATTCAATCCCAGTCCATCGGAAAGTTCAAGCAATTCGTCTAATTCACGGAAATCGAGTCCTGCCGTCGGCCTTCCAAGAACCAAACCCGTAGGTATGTCGAAACCAGCAATTTTACCAGTCTCTTTCGCGATATTCATAGCATCCAGACCGTTAACTCCACCTTCCCTGTAATCGCAGAAGAAGCCTGTTCCGGAAGACGCCATAAATTTCAGTTCGCGAAGTATTGATTCACCGATCAGTTTTTTTGGGGTACTCCGCAGACGCTGGTGTTTAACACCATCCGGTGGAATCACCATTTTTTCGAGACCGCCTTGCGGAGGGTCCGTGATGAACGAATCCCCTAGGTGGGTATGAGCGTTGAAGAAAAGAGGAGCAATTATGGCATTCCGTGTGTTTTTTACGCCGTCAATACTCCCGAAATTCTTAGGTGAGCCGTCCTCCACCACAAACCCATCCTCCATTGCCACAGTCCCTTCGCTAAAGCCGATCCCATCCCCCCGAAAAATGAATCCGGAATAATATCTGAGGGTATCTTCTCGCAACGGCTTTGCCTCCTTTCTGTAGATACTTCACAGGTGATATTTCTACATTGCGATACACTTGCTACAAGAAAAAAATACCATAAACTTCATTGAAAAAACCGAAAAATGGTAACATCTACTTATATAATAAGGACAATGTATCAAAAGATTCAGCAGAATCGCTTCCTATGGACTCCCGTAAACTCCGGTGCACGCTTCGCTACGATGCATTGAAAATGCATCTGCATCCTCAGCAAGTTTGCCTACGGATACCCCTGAGCCCGACATATAATCGGAGATTATATTAGGGGTGCGAAGCAATCACTATTGCGAGCGTTAGCAGAACTTGTTCTGCGGTATCGGAGAAACTTGTTTCTCCATCACCTTTAGAAAACCGCAGGTTTTCGAAGGTGTAGCAGAGCCCATGGGGGTCTGCGAAGCACAGCGAACACCCTCGGCAAGTGTGCCTACGGGCCACGATTCCGCGAACTATGACAGGTAACGCCCTGTCATGACCTGCAGCCATACTTGGTGAAGGTGCAGTCAAATCTCAAATTTAACGGAACGCCAGTGGGCACAGGCAAATCTCTGATTTGGCGAGGATTATCAAGCTACAAATCTCGACCGCCTGTCAAGACTTGACCGCACCCCGTTTGTAGGGTGCTGGCAAGTCAGACGAGCAATATGGATAGTCAAGATTTGCACCGTTGACAATATTCGACCATTCTTTCACGGTGAAAAAGATGGCAAAGTTCAACCTGGAACGGAGAAAGAAATGCCAGCAGAACCTCGAGATCATAGCGGACCTGATAGAGGCCTGCGCTGGCGTCAATAGGGATGTTTCCGCCGAGAGACGGATGCTAGGGGAAGCCCAGGACCTTTTGAAGAAGCAGGAGTATTCCGAGGTGGAGAACAGGATCAGTAAGATGAACGAGGTGCTTCGGCACAAGACCAAGATAACCATAATCCGCAAATCGGTTACAGCGCTGTCCAGGTTCAGGTCTTACTGCGATATAGCAAAGAAGCTTGGGGTACTGAATGAGGTAAATCGGGAGAAACTTGAAAGCCTTGTTGGCGAGCGTAGCCTCGTATTCTCTCTCGAGGACTGGGAAGACCTGCATACACACTGCAACGAAGGTATATCTTCCGTTGGAAAGATACTTGAGAACGAGTATACTCGCAGGTTCGGAGAGATAATCGATGCTGTCCGTATGGGTGAAGACCTCGATATGGACATGATGGATGTGGACATTCTACTGGAACTGGCCCAGGGCGAGCTCGACGGGGGTGAAATGCTTACCTGTTACGATTTCCTGGCGCAGGCAATGGCGGTGAACAAGAACGTTCTCCAGATATTCATAAAATATGCCTCCGAGCTTCGAGCCGCTAGAGATAAACTGGACGAGTTTAAGGGGCATGATTCGAAAATGGATATTTCCCAGCTGGAGCAGCTCGTGACCCTTTCACAGGAAACAGCAAAGAGAGGCGATTATGCCGGAGCTCTTGACGTTGCCACCAGCTTGACCAATCACATTCAGAAACTAAATCTGTCCACTAGCGCCCGCGAGAGAATTTTAAACCTTCGACTCCGAATTCTCGATCTCAAGGACATATGTCCCGATCATTTTGATAAACGAAAGATATTTTTCGATCTGGATGAGGCAATAACAAGGGCGAAGATCGAATACAACTCCGAGGAATACCCCAACGCTCTGGATGTGCTGGATTCCATTAAGGAAGAAATGGAGAAGGTGGACCGATACGTCCGCCGGGAGTATTGCATATCACTCCTTAACCGCTGTAAAAACCTTATGAAGGACGCGGATCACAAGGTCGGAATGGATTCGGCCAAGACCGTCAGGATACAGGAGATCATGGACTACGCCTCAGAACTATTCAATGCGGAAAGGTATGGCGAGGCATGCATGAAGGCGGAGCAGTGCTATGAAAAGATAAGATCCATACTGAAACATGACGGAAGGAGATCATACGACGAGCGGCGCGAAAGGATAGACGAACTTCTCGGGGGGTTGCGCTTGCATAAACTGGACACTCCCGAATTGACCGAGATGTATGAAAGGTTCAAAAATTACGGGAAGGAAGGCGAATTCCAGAAATGCGGGTCCTTGATAACGGGAATCGAGGAGAAGATCCACGTCCGATACCGGAATTTCATCAACAAGAAGCTTGAGAATATCAAGGACATAGTGGAAATGTCCCCGAGCCTGGGGGACGAGGTGGATGATATCACAAGCGGTCTCATTATCGTACAGGAGAACTTCGACAACAGGAACTACGAAAGATCCCTGGAAATACTGGACAGGGTCGCGGAGAAAGTGGAGGTCCGAAAGGCGGAAGTTACCACTATAAGAGACGCTCTCAATAAAAAATTGGCGAAAGCCGGAGACACCCTGGCTGAAATGACCCGGCGCGGAGAGGATGTTGAGGGTCTCTTCAAGGCAATGGATAAGATCGAAAGACTGATCCAGACAGGGGATCTCGTGAATGCGCGAAGGGTGGGAGACAAACTGGAGGCTGCCATCTACGGCATTATTGATAATCTGTTTTTGAATATAGACGTTCTGAAAGGAGAGATCGAGGAACTGGGAGTGGAAGGGCCGGGATTGTTCGATAATCTTGTAGGGGGAAAACGGGCTCTCGCAAAGGAGCAGTTCTTCATCGCATATACCATTGCCATGGATATCAAAGCGGCTATAAAGGAGCTTGAGAAAAAGTTGTCCGAGATCCCGGTTGGCGGGGAAAAGGCCAGGGATGATGATCCTGCCGCGCCGCCCGAGCCAATGGTTGCGGATGAGATTCCCAAGGAGGAAGCCCTGGTCCCGCTGGGAGGCGTGGTCGGGGACGGTACCGTTAACCCTTCCGAAGAACTTCTTGACATTTCGAAGGAGCCCGCTGTTTTGAAAGCCGGAAAGTATAAGGGTACCGTGGAAGGTGAAATACCTGAGAAACCGGATATAGTGGAAAGAGCGGCACGGGCAAAGGAACTTCTGGACCTTCTAACGGAGAGAGGACAGGATATAAGCTTCCTTGAGAGAGAGGTAGAACTGGCCATGGGTTACGTTGAGAGGGACAACTGGTCAATGGCTGACAAGCACCTTCAACGTTGCATCGAGAAGGCCGAGGGTCTCGTAAATGAGGTGGAAGGGATCGGTGTTGAGGAGCTTCAGTCAAATATTAAAGACTTATATATCGAAATTAACCGATATGAATTGCAGGGTATGGTCCTTAAGGAAGCGAGAGATGAACTGGACCGGGCAGACGCCTTTGTACGTGGCGGCAACGTGAGAAACGCAAACAGCTCCTTTACGGAATCGAAAGTCAGACTGGACGAGCGGGTTGCCCTCTATCAAAAGTTAGTAGAAGAGATATCCCAAATCCAGGCAAAATTGTCCGATCTGGCCCGTGACAATATAGAAGTGGGGATCGTACATTCTCTCTTCAACAACATAAAAAATCTCACTCGCAATGGAGAGTATGAAAAGGCCCTGGACGTCTGCGAGCAGTACAGTGACGAGCTGAAGCGCAGAGAATCATACGGCAAGGCTTCCGAGGAAGTTACTCCCGTAGAAATGCCCTTCGGGCCCGTATTCGGACCGTCCATGTTTGGGGACCTTCCTGAAAGTGCCGAACCAGGCTTGACCTGCTCTGGGTGCAACAGGATGCTGGAAAAACCCGACAACCCTTTTCAGACGTCGATCCGATGTCCTTCATGTTACACCGAGAACCTGTTCTGAAGCACTTTTTAGAACCGCACCTGAAACTTTTGGCGGCTCACCTGCGCTGGCCATACTGAAACCTTTGCTTTGCAAACGTTTCTGTATCTTCCAGCAGGTGTGCTGTAAGACCCCCTCCCCAAAAGTTTTAGGAATCCCAAAACTCGGGGGCGCCATGCTCGGCGAGCAATGCGGTAACGATGCCAACAGGATTGGTTGGGGGGCCACCAAAAAGCACCCAAAAAAAGAGGGATAAATAACATTTCCGGTAGGCAAAATAGAGGAAGCAGTATCTACCCCCAAATTCGGATTCATCCAAAAAAGCGGTCAAAAAACCTTTTTACTTTTTAAAAAGCAGTTCATTCCTCGTTAATTGCATCTTTTTCTCTGGCCCTGTAGAGAAGAAATCCAAAGAGACCGAACAGCACGATGACTATAGTAATGGCGTATAATCCTATATCTGTCATCGCGTCCACCCATCCCACTTTCCCGTATATGACGGCGATAAGCACCCAGGTTATATAGAGACCCACACCTAGGATAAGTATCATAATGAAGACCATTTTTCCTAAAAAAAATCGTTTTTTTGCTTCTTCCGTCATGGGATGCCCCCGATTCCTCCGCTGATAAATAAATCTTTTTCTCTGGAGATGCTCCCTGGAATATTGTCAATGGTGCAAATCTCGATGAGCCCTGCGGGCTCATCTGACTTGCCCGCAGGTGTGCGGTCAAGTCTCGACAAAATGTCGAGATTTGTAGCTTGGCAATCCTCGACAAATCAGAGATTTGTCTGGCATGACAGGGCGTTACCTGTCATAGTTCGCGGAATCGTGGACCCGTAGGAAACTTTTTGTTTCCGAGGGCCGATTCTGCTTCATTCAACTAACCTCCACCGCAGCCCCGCAGCTATCGCATACGGTGACGAATGGTCGCTCCTTGCTGGTAACGGTTATGGGCGCCCTGCATATATGGCAGAGAACGGTTTCTTTTGGGGTTATTATTACAGGTTTGGCGTGCTCAGTTTTGGTCACCGGCAGGCCATCGTCCGATTCGTATTTGTCCAGGACCGCTAATCTATCCTCCATCACGCCGTCCACGTCCCTTCTGAAAATATACCCTTGCGGTGAGGGGGCTGCGAAAGGGGATGGCGGCGTTACGGGTGAAGGCACACTTGACGCCGTGCCATACTGGACAAGTGGTGACTTGTCAAGAGCGGCGCCACCAGTGGAGTAGGGTGGTGAGGCATATGGAAAACCGTATCCGCCTTTACCCGTTTCCGGTCCAAGGGCGTATTCGGGTTGAGCCGGGGAAAAAGCACCCGGGGAAGGTGCGCCTGGCACCGAATAGGGCGAATAAGCAGCAAAGGGTGGGTAACCAGTGTGCTCCGGCTCACCTGGAGTTACCTGCCTGCCGGCTGTGGCATCTGAAGGCGCAGGTGGAAGGGCCAGCGGAGCCTGGGACACCTGGGTCTGGAAAGGATTGTAGAATGGCGGCGGCGTGTATGTCTGGAATTGCTGCGGCCCGGGTGGAAGGGCTCTCTGTGCCATTGGAAGGCTTCCTCCGCCAACACTGCTTGGAGGCAAAGCCGGATATGCACCCTGGCCGTAGGCATAGGAACTGTACTGGGGCATATATGTGGTTATGATGTTCTGGAGGGCTGTAAGCTGTTGCTGCAGCTGCTGGGCATAAGGGTCGGAATAGCCACCATACGGCGTTTGAGTACCGTATCCCACGGGTTCCTCATCGAAATCATCTCCCTCGTACGAGGACATCTTGTAGAATATAAAAACACCAATGCCCCCTATGAATATCACCACGATTACGGCTATTACCACCCACATCCAGGTGTCGATTCCCCCACTCCCCGTCTCCGTGGGCCGTACCTCTGGAGTAAGCTGCTGGGGCGCATCGTTGCTGCCAACCTCTCCCGTGACTGGCTCGAACGGCCTAGAATGAACGTCCTTTCCATTCACCTGCACCTTTAAATTCGCAATTGACTGAACCGTCCAGACGTATGAGAGATTCCGGTATGAATTAACACCCAGTTCAGGGATCTTCCACTCCTTGATCTTTTCGGCGTCCTCCATCTCATTCTCTTTCGGTTTGATCCTATTATTATAGAGGATTACCTCCACATTCGTCGCAACTCCGGTTCCCAGGTTCTTGACCTGTACAGTGATATCAACTTGTTCATCAATGTAAAGCTTCCCGTTACCTATGGGCAATATCCTGGCATCGATCTTTGGAAATTTCACCTCTTCCACATATATCGTGACTGTCTTTTTTACCGTATTGATGCCATCGCTGGCTGTTACAGTGATAGTATGATCCCCCAGGCTGAGCCCGCCTTTATGATACACTTTTTCCCCGGTCTGAAGGTCTCCATCGCGATCGGATTTCCAAAAAAAACTCAATTTCGGACCGTCCTTTAGATCCACATCCGTTGTATTGCTGGCGTCCAGAAGCAATTCGGTGGCGGTGTCTATGACCAATCCTTCTCTGGGATGGCTTATTGTAACTTCCGGCGCTGTGTTCTGGATCTCGACTGAATAGATACCAACGATACCGTCCACGATCCCGTCGTTGGGCGTAACCCTTGCTTCCCACCTCTGTCCCGCCTCAAGCTTGCTTTTCGGTATGACGTATTTGTTCGAATATTCTTTCTTTATCTTGTCACCCAGGTACCACTCGATGGTTTCCTTAACGTTTTCTCCGTCCGGGTCTTTGGATTTTTCAGTTATCTCCAGTTCCAGGTTCTGAGTTATGGTCGGATTGTCCGGGCTAATTGAAAGTACTGGTTCTAGAGGTTGGTGATTGACAACGGTGAACCTGTGCTCCACTGTCCGTGACGTCCCGCTGAAGCCGTCATCGGCGTATATCTCCAGAAAATACACATTCTCGCTCTTCCCACCAGAATATTGCGTAGAGTATTTCAGGGGCTGGTTATTCAGATAGTAGAATGCTTGGGTGGTGCTTACCGATGCGATATCACTCCCATGATAAGTTGTCCCTATGGTCAGGTAATATGTAATATCGTCATCCTCCTCGTCAGTGGAAGGATACCAGGATATATCAGGTGTGAGAGAATGGGTCTCCTTGGGCTTTATCTGGCCGGGCTCTGTTGGGTCGCTATTCTCTGTCACCTTCAAGGTTATAACTGAGTCTTCGTTTTCAAGGGACCACAAACCCTTGCTGTCCTTAACCCGGAAGCTTATCTCGTGCGAGCCCGTGGTGAGGTCGGATACCTTGAATATCTTTTCATCGGATATTATATGGTCGATGGACGATTTCCACTCGTACTGCACTATGGCATCTCCATCCACCGGGTCCTCTCCCTTTCCCTTGAACTCCACCTCGACGCCCTGTCTTGCCGGATTCGGACGTACCGTGAGAATCTCCCCCACCGGATACGAGTTAGTGTAGAATTTCCAGTCCGAGTAGGGCCCCCATCCATCCTCATCGTGTGATTTTACAGCCCAGTAATAAGTCTTTCCCATTTCAAGGGGAATGCTCAGAGAGGTTCCTGCCACAGCGCCATTATATATGTTTGCCTGCGCCTGATCGCTATATACCGGTCCTTCGGTGGAAACCTTGACCCAATTTTGGTCTATTTCCTTGTGATCCCCTCTGTACATCAGCTGCTGGGCCCATAGTAAATTGACCGTATCGCCCACCAGTCCCTTTGCATTATTGGCGGGGGTGGGGTTCACAGGAGCGCCGGGAGGATGTACTGAACGGCTTTCATCCGGTGAAGAACTGCTGAAAACCATTGCGGCCAGTCCCACTGAGGAGAGTAAAAAGAAAACTATCAGGAATAAGCCCTTAAACTTCATACTGGAAGCAACTTTGCTCATATGGATACCTCGGATATCTTTCTTATTTGAATGATGAATTTAGTCATACCTTTTCTTGTAAAGATAAGACATCCTGACTCATCTTTACAAGTTTGGTGAGCCAGTATGGGTCACCTTTACATATCAGGTAATAAATATAATACAATTGTATTGGCGGTATCGAATCAACGGTTTCGATATACTGATTAACTATAATAAAAGGTTTTGGGTGTGTTGTGCGAGAATATCCGCTCATTGTAGATTTTGATTTCCTTTCAAGTCACCGGTGATCCAGGTGATTTACAACAGCTTCAGTCATTTTCAAACTAGAAATAATCTCACCCACATCGTGCACACGCAGCACGTCCGCCCCGGCAAAAGCTGCCAGAGTCGATACGGCCACCGTCCCGCTTAATCTTTCCTCCATTTTCCTTCCGGTTATTTGACCGATGAAACCTTTTCGGGAAGGGCCAATGAGCACGGGAAAACCGAGAGATGAAAATGCACCGGTACACCGTATGATCTCAAGGTTATCGCACAAACGCTTTCCAAATCCGATCCCGGGATCGACCATTATTTTATCTCTTGGAATCCCCGCTTCCAAGGCTTCATTACTACGCTCCCTTAAAAATAGATATATCTCCTTTATTACGTCGTCGTACCGGGGGTCTGTCTGCATGTCGGACGGTTTTCCCTTCATATGCATCAACACCACACCAGCATCGTACTGCCTAATGACCTCCGCCATGTCTTCATTGTAACGCAGTGCATAGATGTCGTTGACTATGTGGGCTCCAGCTTCAAGAGCCTTCTGGGCGACATCGCTTTTATATGTGTCCACGGAAATAAGGCACTTAGTTCTCTTCCGGAGTTCTTCTATCACCGGTATGACGCGATCAAGCTCTTCGTTTACAGACACGGCTGAAGAGAACGGGCGTGTTGATTCTCCTCCCACGTCAATGATATCCACACCTTCCTCCACCATTTTAATTGCCTGCTCCACAGCTGTTTCCATAGAAAAGAACTTGCCTCCATCGGAAAAGGAATCTGGCGTGACGTTCAATATACCCATCACCCTTGCAGGAGGGAACCCCAATGTTCGCCCCCCCACCCTTAAAATACATCTCTCTTTTTTAACGGAGTTTTCGATCAACTCCGCAATACCTGAACCCACGGATGGAAGTGAGAAAGGTTGTGCCTTAAGCTTGCGCGAAAGTTTCCACAGCTGTTTATGCGTACCCTCTAGAACGACGTCACCTATGCTGTCCAGGTCCCTCAAAGAATTTTCGGAGACACATGCTTCACCCCCAAGGGAAAGCATGTCCTGTTTCAACATTATTGCTTCCCTTGCTGTGATTTCCGGAACCTTGATCACCTCGCGAGTGAATTTTCTCCGCATTATACCAACACCCTGCTCGCTACAGCCGGTGAGACGCAGATATTCTTCGGCCTCCCGTGGGCTCAGCGGCGGGAGTCTGTATACAGGGTAGATGTCATTCCCCCTTTCGTCCAAACCATCTGAAGACCCCTCGAGAGTATCTTTCATCCGTTTCTCTTCGTTGTTACCAGGCATTTTAAATCACCCTGCTTTTTTGATCTTCGCACTTTGCGTATCTATATCTCTACGGGTAAAGACACACCTGTTGGCGTGTCACACTTTCAAGCCGAGCCAGTAAGACTCGACTTTTCAAGAATATTGTATTCTTTTAAAAGGTCGATATAAGTTGACAATGAATAGATGGAGCCCGCAATGACAAGTATGTCGTAACCGGTGGTGTTGATAAGGGCGGCTCGAATTGCGTTCTCAGGGTGGGAAAACACGCTGTAATTCCTAATTTTTTTATTTCCTCGGGATAATCGGCCATTTTGCTTACCCCCCTCCGCAAGTGTCTCGGCCGTTTTCATTGTCAGGTCCTTGACGGTTGCGCTTCTCTCCAGAGGCAATTGCGAAAGAAATACATTGTTTGCAACACCGAATATCTCTCTCATCATTCCAGCTATGTCCTTATCCTCCATGAAACTGCAGACCCAATTGATCTTCCTGTGATAATTGAGACCTTTCGCTGAATCAGTTTCTCTCTTCTCACGGATCAATGAGCGAAGTGCCCCGGAAAGCTCGGCCATTCCCGAAGGGTTGTGGGCACAATCCAGTATCACATGAGGTGTCTTTGTTATTGACTGGAACCTACCGGTGAGAGAAAAACCTTTCAACGTCTCGCGGAGATGCTCATCTGAAACACGAAATCCATCTCTGTGACCCAAAACCTGATAAGCGATCGCTGCAACGGAAGCATTCAATGCCTGATATCTAGCACCCTGCACCCTAAGACCATAGATGGAGCGAAGTGTGAAGGGGTGGTTCCCACCCGGCTGGACCTCAAGGTCGAATGAGGTATAACCACCCCGGTCTTCCATTATTTTCACACTGAAATCCCTGCCGTTGACTATCCGAATGGAAGAAAGCTCGCGAGTTTTTTCTTCGATATATCCATATCCAACTTGCTCAGGGGACGGGCCAAGCAGTGTTACCGAATCTTTCCTTATGATGCCAAGCTTTTCATCAGCAATGGCCTCCACGGTATTCCCCAAATGCTCGGTATGGTCAAGTGTAACGTTGGTAATGATAGAGAGGGCCGGATCAGCCACATTTGTGGCATCGAACCTTCCCCCCATCCCCACTTCCATCACTGCAATGTTCACCCGGTTTCGAAAAAAATATATGTAAGCCAATGCGGTCAGAGCCTCGAACTGGGTAATTGGGATATTATGATAACGGGATTTGTCTCGGATATCCAGCATTCCCCGGTCCAGATCTTCCATTGATATTTGTTTACCGTCTATACTGATTCGTTCATTCAAGGAGAGAATGTGAGGTGAAAGGTAACTCCCGCATCTGCAACCTGATCCGCTTAGGAGGGACGAGAGAATTGTGGTGACCGATCCCTTGCCGTTGGTGCCTCCCACGAGAACCGTGGTGAACTGTCGGTGAGGATCCCCAAATATTTTCAACAATTCTCGGACTCTATCCAGCGAAAGATCGATTCCGAACCTTTCAAGATAGTTATAATAGTCGATTCCTTCGCCTATTCCGTCCTTCTCTACCTTTATCGGTGACATGGAAGCAGCTATGGATATATCGACGTTGTATTTGTTGCTTATTATATATTCAGCAGAATTGTTCCCAACTGACTTCAATTCTGCTAACTATGACAAGTAACAGCTTGTCATGCCAGACAAATCTTTGATTTCGTCGAGGATTATCAATTTGTCAAACCTCGACTCCCGTAGGAAACTGCAGTTTCCGAGGGTGTCCGCTATGCTCCGCAGACCCCCGGGCTCTGCTACACCTTCGAAAACCTGTGGTTTTCTACAGGTGATGGAGAAACGAGTTTCTCCGAACCCTAATATAATCTCGATTATATGTCGGGTGAAGTGAATTAACCAATTCACGATTCATTCTGTCGAGATTTGCCCATTTTACAATATTCAGCGGTATCTGGGCTTTCATGCACATAGTTCATCTTGATACATCCGCAGGAATCCTCTTCGGAACTCGTGAACGGGTACCTTCACTGTTTCCTCGGATTCTGCGGTATCGGTCCCTTCGGGCTCACGTTTCACTACGCAGACCCTTACGGCTCTGCTGAGCCCTCGATTTCCTACAGAAATCTACGGGCTGCGACACCGCGAACATTGTCAAATGCTCAATCCTCGATTTTTATCGAGGTTTGCCCATATGACAATATACTATCGTATCCATCGGATAAGCCCCACCGTTTGGTGGGGGCGGAGAAGAGGAAGCAGATTCTGCATTGTCTCGATGGAAACTTGTTTCCGAGAGATGCCCGTTACACTCCGGGGCATCAAGATGCCCCTGCATCCTCGGGACGTTACCCTGCGGATGCAGCGGAGCGGTACGGTCCGCGGGAACCGAGGATGCCCATTTCATTCCGCAACACCTATGGCGTTGCTGCATCCGACATATAATCGCAGATTATATTAGGATTCGGAGAAACTCTGTTTCTCCATCATCCTCGGTAACAAGTTCCCTACGGATGATACCCACAGATTCATCCGTAGAAAACCCGTCTCGGGTTTTTGAGGATGTCCGCTCCGCTCTGCAAACCCCAATGGGCTTTGCTACACCTTCAGAAAACGATGTTTTCCTACAGGTGCAGCAACGCCTGAAAGGTGTTGCGTAGCAGAGCGAGCATCGGAACGTAAGTGGGCATCTGTGGGTGATTCATTATATCCTCTCGTGTCGACCTTAGAAGAGGAATCCATAGACGAACGATACTGCAATTGCTCCCAATAGGCAGGATAATATGTAATAAATGACCACCCTTCCCCGCAGTATAGTTACAACAGCTCCGATAGCAGGTATGGATGTACCCGCCCCGGCTATAAAAAAAGCCATCACCACAGACTCCGCTACGCCTTTGTTCAACATTGCAATTAGCAGTGGAATGCTGGATGTGCACGTGACATATAACGGTAGTCCAATCAATGCCGCGAAGACCACAGAGAGTGGTCCTTGTCCCAAAAACGTGGAAACGATATCGCCAGTAACAATTGCTTGAAGGAAACCGGCCAGAAAAATGAAAGGTATGAATAATTTGAATATACCGATAGTCTGTCTTTTGGTATATTCAACAAAGGCATTGCGAAAACCTTTTGGACCTTCTTTCTCCTTGGTTTTCTGGAATCTTACATCCTTTTTACTGAATATCAATGCTGCAAATAGTCCCGAGACGATTCCAATGATTATTGCTGCGAGATATGCAAATATTCCAAACCTTGGAGATATGGAGCCGGAAATCAGTATAAAACTTGTAACGCTTATCATGGGTGAAGAAACACTGAATGCAATTACCACTCCGATGGAAATCCCAGAAGCAAGAAGGATAAGCAGAATAGGGATCAGCTTGCAAGAACACATTGGTATCGTTGCTCCGATCACAGCGGCGCCGAAAACCGATACAGGCGTTCCTCCCGGTATCTTCTTCAATATGGAGCCAATCTGTTTCTCTGTTACCAAGGCGCGGATCAAGGACGATGCTATGATGCCTAATAGAAGCCATGGTACCGTGTTTAGGAAGATGCTAAAGGAATTGGCCAATGCCTGGATTAATAGGTTCACCACGGTCTTTCCCATCCATACTTCTTGTAAATCTCATCCCCCTCCTTGGAAAGGAGGAATTCAATGAATTCATTGCAAAGTTCCTCATCTTGTGTAAACGTCGTAAGGGCAATTCCTGTGCTTCTGACAATAGTCAATTCATTCGAAAGCACTACTGATTCGCAAGCATTTGAAGCGGTCTTCTCAAAGGCCGTCCAACCGAATACGGCATCGACGTCGCTGCGTCTCAGGGCACCGATGAGGCTCCCACATCCCATAAGATAGTGTTTGATCTTTGTTTTCATCGTGTCCAGAGGAATGTCGCTCCTGTTCACAATCTCCTCCCAGATCCCCAATGTACATCCTTCCGTTGAGATCCCAATTCTCATTCCGGGAGCCAGTAAAGATTCCAAGGAGTTAATTTTTTTAGGATTTCCCTTTTGAACCGTGAGGCACGACATTCTCATTCCAAGACTCCGGCGTGAATCAATACGGGTGAGGTTCTTATAGCAGGTTATATCGATGAGATATTCGGCGCCTGCGCATACTAGGTCCACATCCTTGCTCTCGGCCATTTTCTCTACAAGGACCTCAAACCTGCCGCCAACAACTTTAACCCTGCTTTTTGTAAAAACGCTTGCTGCTTCGTTCAGTGGAATTGCAGGGACCAATGCCGAGATCACTTTAAGATCATAAGACTGGCCATCACTCAGGTGTATCCCACCCCAATTCTAAATATATCTTGACACTTTCAGGTGTAAGAATAAATTCAATGAACTTTCTTGCAAGATCCTTATCTTGACAATACTCCAGCATAGCCACCGATGTTGCTCTAAATATCTGCAGGTTTTCGGGTAATTCGACTACATCCAGCTTCTTGGGTTCGAGATACTTAAAGGCACTCCATCCAAACCCCACATCAATTACACCATCGGCGACAGCATTAATAATTGCAAAACAGCCGGGAACAAAGAGCGTGATGTTGCTCCTTACCGGATCGATCAACCGGGCTCTTCCGCATATATCCTCCCATGCTCCTTGAAGACAATCAATAATGGACACACCAACTTTAATCCCAGAGATTGTCAATGAATCGAGTCCGGTTATGGATTTGGGATTACCTTTTTTTACGATCAGAGCGGACCTACGATAAGCAATACTCTTACGCGTCCCCTTAAGAACAAGACCATTCAATTCGGCATCGTCCAACAAGAAATCAGCACCTGAAATAACAAGATCATGATGGCCAGAACTCCTAATCTCATCTAACATATCGGTATGTGCCTTTTCATTGTCCTTTACGTTCTTGTAAGCATGAGGTTTATTGCAATGACCAGAGCATACATCCACATTTGCTGATATACCACTTATCTGACTGAATAATGAAGCCACCTTAAACGTGGGTAGTGAACATCCTTTGGCGCAGAAAATATTGATGGAATGATCCATATTTAAACGAAACGTTCAACTTAGTTAAAAAATTTATTATCAATCTTGCCATTGTTCAGTCCTGCTTCTGGAATCTCTTTTTCCGTATGGAAAAGATCATCAGCAGGATGAAACAGAGCAGAACTACAAGACCCAGAATCGCATAAGTAATGGTGCGTGTATCATCCTTTTTCGGATGGTTTTCGCTCTTTTTTTGAGAAGTTAGGGGATAGGACTCGATCAGAGAACAGGACTCTCCCGATTGTGAAATCAAAGGGATAAAAAAAATCATTGTAATCAGAAGAACGGATATGACCCATAATAACCGTTTTCCCGACATATTGAATATCAAGTTTGTTCTGATATAAATAATTTCTTCATACATAGTCGAGACTTTTTATTACTGAAGTTTAATTTTGTTGTGTTATCCTAAGATACTTTCACCCCCCTACACCATAACCCTCGCTATGCGAAAATTGAGCAACAAGAAGATCTCTCGTATGATTAAGCTCAAACAAAGACAGAAAAACGGCGAATTCTTTTTAACAAACAAACGAATAAGTGGAACGTTTGGAATCACTATTCGCCGTGTTCAACAGATCTGGAACACCTTTGTCACAACGGGAGAAGTGCCAAAATTGCATAAGCCAGGACCATCCTGCCAGCCCCTATCTGAAGATGAAAGACGACTGGTAATGAAAGCATATCGATTGTGTAAATCAGGAGCTAAAGTACTGGAAGAAATAATCTTCGTGATGGAGGGGGTGAAAATATCTCATAACCGGATGCATCGATTTTTATTAGGAAAGGGACTGGCGAAGAAGGAACCAAACAAAAGGAAACAACGTAAGTGGGTAAGATATGAGAGAGAACATTCGATGAGTCTTTGGCATACGGATTACAAGTTACTCGATAATGGAGATTGGATCATAGCCTACCAGGATGACGCTTCGAGGAGGATCATGGCATATGGGACATTTCCCAATGCAACGGCAGACCACGCGATAGAAGTACTCACTCAGGCGATTAAGAATTATGGGAATCCTGATGCGATATTGACCGATAGGGGATCTCAATTCTATGCAAGCAAGGGTGAAACTAAAAAGAAGGGAGAATCCAAATTTGAGGAATTCCTGAGATGTATGAACATCAAGCATATCGTTGCTAGAGTAAATCATCCGCAGACGAATGGTAAGATCAAAAGGTTCTTTGGTACAATCCAGAGAAAGCAAAAACATTTCCAATCATTGGATGAATTTATGTATTGATATAACTATATCAGGCCACATATGAGCCTGCGGTGGAAACGGTTGGAAACTCCGGATATTTCATTCTGGAGGAAGTATCCTCCAATGAGGGCATTCGACTTTTGTAAACATTGGTTTTGATGAGGTATCGTTATGAAAAAGAGTAAGTACCGTAGGTATAAGAGGGGGGTGAAAGTAATTCGGGATAACACAATCAACAAGTTCATAATATTCAATGGGCTAATCTCAGAGAGACAAAACATTTAATAACCTAAATACCGTTTGAAGGGCCGATTCAATGCACACGTTGAAAAGAAAGTTGTCCTATCTCATACTCGGTCAGAAAGGCGGTAAGAATAGGATACAGATCATCGAACTATTGAAGGACCGGCCGTACAACCTGAACCAGCTGGCCGGATTATTAAATGTAAATTACCGAACGGTAAAACATCATATAGACGTATTATTGAAAAACGAATTGATCAGCTCTTCGAAGACAGGAGGATACGGAGAAGTATATTTTTTAACTCCGGAAATGGAAGGGAATATGGATATCTTTCAGGATGTGATCAAGAAATTGACCGATTTTACTTCATCAAAAAAGTTTTTCAAAAATATAATGGAACAGACAACCGATGCGGTGATGATAATCAACGAGGATGGGGATGTGTATTTCTGGAACAACGGGGCAAAAAAGATTTACGGTTATTACGAGGACGAGGTACTGGGCAAAACAATTCCCATCTTCCCTGATCTCGGAACCTATGAAAAATTGATAAACCGGATCGCTGACGGTGAACAAATTGTAGCAATGGTCGCTGAATTGAGGCATCGATCCAAAAAATCCATAGACGTCAGTTTAACCATTGATAGAATAAAGGATGAGAATGAGAACATTATAGGATATTCGATAATATCCCGGGATATCACAGAGCGGAGGCGGGCCGCTGAAAAATTAAAGATCAGCGAGGAACGCTATGCACTGGCCCAGCGGGCGGCCAATATAGGTAGTTGGGATTGGAATATTCTAACCGATAAACTTCACTGGTCCGATACTATCGAGCCCATGTTCGGGTTTGCCCCCGGAAAATTCGGGCGCAGCTACGAAGCGTTCCTGGATTGCGTTCATCCCGAAGATAGAGAATTCGTGACCGACAGGGTTAATGCATGTATCGAAAAAGGTGATGAATACGATATCGAGCACCGTATCATTTGGCCCAACGGTACCATACGGATAATGTCCGAGACTGGGGACGTATTCAGGGATGAACTGGGAAAGGCCGTCAGAATGGTGGGAATAGTGCAGGATATTACCGAACGAAAAAAAGTGGAAGAAGAACTCAGGAAAAAAGAGGTCGAAATGACTGCCATACTCAAG
>Ga0187827_10000573_pt1 | contig 57942 bp, 56 predicted proteins | sample ETNtaG_39_FD_167969 | JGI IMG/M metagenome (GOLD analysis project Ga0187827, IMG submission 167969) | Marine microbial and viral communities from oxygen minimum zone, Eastern Pacific Ocean - ETNP2014_SV_150_PacBio MetaG (Illumina Assembly) | ecosystem: Environmental > Aquatic > Marine > Hypoxic...
ATTTGTATATCTTTGACTTCTCTTTATCTTCAACGACGCTTGCATATGCTTCAACAGCATCTTTGCCGCTGTTGAGTTCTTCGGTATAAAAATCCCACAGCACTTTGCGTACGTAAGGAAACTTGGGTCTTAAGGGGCTGTAAGGATACCAAGAAGCCGTGACGCCTCTCTGGCAACCTCTGGGTTCAACATTCGGGATATCAGGATCGATTTGCGGATAGTCCGTCTTTTGAAGTTCCCAGCAAATGAGCCCGTCCTTTACGAAGACCTCCCAACTGCAGGCCATGGAACAGTTCACGCCGTGACCTGTTCGCACGCTGTAGTCGTAGCTCCATCGCTTACGGTAGAATTCTTCCCATGACCTTGAATCTTTTGTCTCTTTAAACCATTTCATTATTTAAGCTCCATATTCTTTTTTCCTGCGATAAGTCCCGTTAAAGTGAGCAAAACCACCCCCAATAAACCTATAAGAATTGTGAGAGTGTAGTGTGATAACACTTTAGCAGTCACTACTTGAACCTCAGCGGGCTGTTGCATGCTTATTAGAAAAGCTAATACATGGCCTCGCTCTTCCTCGGTAAGTGGACGAGGATGGTAAAGTGGTCCCATTGTTGGGAAAGGTACTGTCTCAAGGAAGATGGAAAGACCATACTCTTTGAACTTTTGATGCGCGATGGTCAGGTCGGGACCCCAAGGACCACCGCCAGAGGCTATCGCCTTTTCGCCCATCACACTATGACAGCCCATGCAAGGTGGACCACCGTTTTCGAAGGGCTTTACACCCATGACTAAATCTCTGCCAATATTGGAGTCCCCTTCAACTGTCTCCGAAGATTCCTCTCCCCAGTCATCATCGTCCTCACCCCAGTCTTCTCCATCATCATCAGAATCAGAAAGTGATAAAGAATAATAGGCGAGTGCCCAGTTTTCTTCCTCCGTGAAGATATCACCGTACGCCGGCATTGGGGTACCACCAATCCCAACATAAAAAGACCTATAGACATCACTTACAGTGGAACCGCCTTTCATTCTACCGGGAATCGTAAAGTCATAAGGACGAATAGGATACCCCCACGCATCCTGAAGGGTTGCCGCTGATGGGCCATCTCCCTTACCTGATTGGCCGTGACATGCACCACAGCCTCCATCAACATAGAGTCTTTCACCCATGGCAAGAAGTTCTTCTGTCTTGGGAGGAGGTTTTGGGAACGAAATTGGTTCTGGAGTTTCGCCATCAAACGCATCAGAGAAATCTTTTACATGTGCCACCAATGAATTTATTTCTTGTTCATCCAGATCTTGTTTAAATGCAGGCATCAAGGTTCCGGGTATGCCCTTGGCAATGACCCGGTTAATGTCATCATCCGTTGGTAAACTAGTCGTAGAGCGAATCTTGAACTTACCTGATGTGAAATCCCGGGGCTTAGGGTCAAGGAATTTAGTAGCGAATCCATTTCCATCCCCTTTATCACCATGGCAGACTAAACAATACTCTTTATACAGGGTTGCACGTGATCTTCCGGGGTCTGTTCCCGATTCCAACTTGGGTACATACAATAAGCTGAAGAGAATTAGTCCGAACAATGGTGCTGATAGAAAACTATGTCTTGTATTCATGTTAAGAACTTTCCTTTCCTGTTATTGAGGATTGAATTCATTATCTAATATCTCAATCCAAAATCGGCAACTCTTTGCAATACAGGTTTAGTGACTGGATGGGTGGCCAGAAACAAAACAGACTGGATTGAGTATTGACAAGATTTTATTAATAATATCAACATATTTATTTAATATCAGATATTCAGACCTATCAATCCGATAAATGTTAAACAATTAGGATGAATGATAAAACTATTAATTATAATTATTCTCATAAAAAATAGTAAATTTTACTATAAGTAAAACTTATAGCTTTGAAGGGTTCGCGACTATATATCGATATATTTAAGGTGTTTTGTGATGTTGCCGAAACAAAAAGTTTTTCCAAAGCAGCTGAAATAAATTATATAACACAGTCTGCTGTGAGCCAACAGCTTGCATTTATAGAACGTCTTTTTAATAAAAAATTAATCAATCGCGGAAAAGGTGCATTTTCTCTGACTCAGGAGGGACAAATATTTTTAAATGGCTGTAAAAAAATATTGAAAATCTACCAATCTACACTAGATCAAATCCAACACGATATAGGTGAACTTCCTCAAACAATTAATATTGAAACAGTATATTCCCTAGGCTTTTATCATTTACCTCCCCTTGTGAAATCTTTTATGAATCGTTATAATAATATCAACCTCCATATTGAATATAACCGATCAGACAGAATTTATGCTGACGTTATTCAAGGTGTTTGTGATTTTGGCATTATTGCCTATCCTTGGCAGCATCCCCTGATTAACGTGCAATATGGTCAAGAGGAGGTACTGGTATTTGTCTGCTCCCCGAAAAGTAAGTATACCCTAAGGAAAACGGTCAGCCTTAAGAATCTGCACGAACAGGATTTTATCGGCTTTATCAAGGAAATCCCCACCCGTAATTATATTGACGACATCCTCAAGGATCATGACGTAATGGTCCACATTGCCGATGAGTATGACAATGTAGAAACGCTGAAAAGGTCCGTAGAATTGGGTGTTGGGGTGTCCATACTGCCCCTAAACACTATTGAAAAAGAAATCAGAAAAAAAACACTGGTTTCGCTCCCCATCAAGGAAGGTCCCTTCTACCGGACCACCGGAATTATTACCAGGAAAGACCGGCCCCAATCCAAAGCAGGCCAAGAAGTCATTAAATGGATTGTAAGGAAGAAATAATTTATTTTATATAACTGGTCTTTGGGAGGCGCCAACGATCCACTGTTTCATATCGAGTGTCATAACAAAAATTTTAATTAATTAGGATATACATATTCTATATATAATAGAATGGTTTTATTAGTCAAGATATAATGATAAGTCTATCCTAAATTATACTATTAAATATTTTTTTCTATTATCTATATTTCACTGCAACTAATGTTGTATTGGTACATTTGAACCACTAAACTCCCCGGCTTTTAAAAGTACTAAATTGATAGACAGGAGAAATCAAATAATGAAAAAAATTATTTCAACAATAATCATTGCCGGAATGGCTGCAACCCTTCTCGGCGGCGACTTGACAGGTACGGTCACTTATGAAGGTAAGGCACCCAAAAGAAAAACGTTGAGAATGGATTCTGACCCTGTATGCGGCGCTGCACACCAGGCAGCTGTTCATACAGAAAGTTTTATCGTAGATGAAAATGGGAATTTGGCAAATGTGCTTATTTATCTAAAGAATGCATCTGCAGATACCGTGCCTTCAGAGTCGGCAGTAATAGATCAAAAAGGGTGTATGTATGCGCCCCATGTTATAGGTGTACAAGCAGGTCAAGAGGTAAAAATCCTAAACAGTGATCCCACCATGCATAATATCCACGGTCTTCCAAAAGTGAATAAGGAATTCAATTTTGGCATGCCCAAAACTATCAAAGAAAGATCCGTTACATTTGATAAACCGGAAGATGTCTTTGTAATAAAATGCGATGTGCATCCCTGGATGAAATCATATGTCCATGTTTTTGACCATCCCTATTTCGCAGTATCGGGAACAGATGGAAAATATGCTATTTCCGGTGTTCCGACAGGTGAATATGAAGTGGTTGCCTGGCAAGAAAAGTTTGGCTCCAAGCGAACATTGACACAAACGGTTACCATCGGCGATGATTCAACAATGTCGGATTTCAAATTCGTAAAACCAAGCAAGAAATGATTCATTTATTTCCAAATAAAAAAGGCGGTTTTTTAACCGCCTTTTTTATTTTCTAAAATTGCAAACTGGCTTTTTACCAATCGTCGTCTCCCCAATCATCTTCTTCATCTTCAATGATGAAGCCGTAACCAACATCCTCTAAATGGGATTTGACAATCTTAGATACATCTTGTTTCCCTTTTAAGCCCCATAGAAAATCAACCAATCCCTGGTAGAGTTTTGTTGAATCGCTATCCATATTAGCCACAGCTTTACCCCAGTTTGCTAATACATCCGCAGTAGGTTCTTCAATAGGAATATACGGTGCTGGCATTTTCGTACCCGGAATGACATTTTGTGGGTTACTGAATAATTCTAATAACCATTCCGGGCGCAAGCGCTCCTTTGTTAAAACAAGATTTGGTGCCCACGTCAAGGCAGCCTGCTTTGGTTTTTGACTGCCATAAAAATGGCAATTTGAACATGCGCCTAGTTCCTGGATGACATTTCCGGCCTGGTAAGAGTCAGAATTCTTGTTGATTGAATGGGGTATTTCATAGGCGAGCGACTGTTCGTCTTTTTGCTGAAAGTATTCAATAATTGTATTCCATTCCTCATCTGTAAAATCAAAACTGGGCATCCTGACTTGTAGGTGTGGTCGTATCATAGTCACATCCTTGAACCAGTTTAACAACCACTCCGGTTGTGTCTTTCGCCCTTGAGTATCTAAAAGTGGTGGTGAAAAGCTTTGAACAATACTCATATCTTCCGCATTGGTCTCATCGGCAACTTCCCTAAGCCAATCTGCAGTAGAAGGCCAGATAGCTCCACCATCACCATCTATCTTATGGCAGCCTTTACAATTATTTGTTTGTAAAAGTTGTTCACCTGCTACTACGGCTAGTTGTTTAGCATTGACTTCGGGTAATTTAGTCGAAGCAATCTCATCTTTTACAGAACCCATTATCACTGTAACAATGGCATCTATCTCATTTTGCGAAAATCCAAAATCCGGCATGCGTAATTTATTCAGCGGACTCTTATTCATTTGTTTTAATGATCCATCTTCTTGCGGGATCATATCAAAGATCCGTGGATCATCGAGTTTTTGGCCAAACCAAGCCCAACGAGTATGGGATAGATTATCGTGATGAAAACCAAAATCTAACTTGGTGATCAGCTTGCTGCCTTCTAGAGTTAAACTCGTACCAATGGGTTTCGCTTTTTCAAATCCAGGAATATTATGACAACCAAAACAGCCGTATTGTCCAATGAGGCGTTGGCCGTTAAAATCCAATTTTTCACCAACAGACATTCCAGCCAGTTTTGTATCAACCTGTTCCTTGCGGAACTGCTGGCTTAAAAATCCGGCTGCTATCTCATCAAGGATATCCTCATCAATGTCAGGAACTACTTGAGCATTAAACTCATGATGCTCATCCTCAATCAGAAAAGCAGCAATATCAACTGCTTCCTGTTTTGTTAAGCGCAAGTCGGGCATTTTTGTTTCGTGATAGAATGATGCCGGGTCCAATACCCAATTGTAAATCCATTGAGCAGTTGATTTTGATCCCATGCCAATCAAGTTAGGACCTTGATCACGTCTCAATGTTTGCATTGAAGAAGGTTCTTCATCGCTGGCATCCGGCTGAATTTTATGGCAGCCCATACAGCCAACCATTGCAACTAAAAGACGACCATTTTCAGCATCGCCACTCCTGGGCAGTTTATCCATCCGATACGTTTCACTATTATTAAATAAATAAGCCGTCATGGAATGAATTTCCTGCTCTGCACGATTAACAGAATTGGGGTCGCTGTTATTGGTCATATTAAAGAAATGAGGCATCCATGTATTGTGGCGAAAATCCCGCGGGTTGTTGATCCATTTCCAGGTCCAGTCCTTGGATGTCTTGGAAGCGATTTTGGCCAGGTTGGGTCCGGTTTTCGGTTTTCCTTCCCAGCGATCCATCTCGTGACAGCCAAAGCATCCTGCGCGTTCCACCAAGGCCATGCCCAGGGAAAGTGCATCTGCCCCCTGAACTGGCATATTATCGCTGTGGCATTTGAAGCAGCCTGCTTCCATATTTTGCTGGGTGAACATAGGATCATTCCAATGGTGCATGGGATGCCAATGGTATTTTTCTTCCCATTCATGGGCTTGTTCCGGGTTGGATGGTGAGTGAGCTGTCGAATTAAAACTTACGCCTCTTCCCCGGCCTGCATGACAGGTTGTACAGCCAAATTCACTCAAAGGATGGGGGGAATTTGCACCAACCATTTCATCTAATCGGGGGTGCGTCGTATATGGTTGAGGGGCATCTTCAAATCCTTTAATATCGATACCCATGTGACAGGTCATACAGCGGTCCACCTTGGGCATTCCTAAATAAACAAGGTCTTCTTCAATATCACTAACAACAACCTGTTTTATTTCATAGTACGGATCGATAAAATCCAAAACTGGTAAATCACGAACAACATTGGCGATCCTGTTTGAAAATGACATTTTATCCGGGTCGGTTTTTGCCAGTTTTCTATTAGCCAGATCCCGTTTGCGGCTGATGGAACTTATCTCATCTTTGGTCGATTTTTGTTCTGCATAAAGATCAGATAATTGATTTTCCAGTACCTCCAGTTCTTTCTCAACGACTTCCAATTCCAGCTTTAACCCGGTTGTAAGTGTATTGAGCCGTTCAAGATTTTTTTCCGCTTCTGCCAGATCGCCATGACCATGACGCGCCTGGTCAGCCGTATATTTTGCTACATCAAATTCCGCTTTGGCAAATTGATAATTTTGATTGATTCGATAACGATTTGCATCAACATCCTTGATCTTGTCATTCAGTTCAGCAATCTCTTCAGTCTTATTATGTAAATTTTTCTCTGCTGTTATTAATTTGTCCTGGAGAGAATTATACTCATCATTGCTTTCCAATTGGCTGTTCAGTTCAGCAAGGTCGCGACTGATCTTTTCAATTTCTACACCCCTGAATTCCTTTTGATATTTTTTCCATGGCCGCTGATAATCATCAGCAAAAGTGAGAATAAAAATACCTGCAAAGACAATGCTTGAAAGAGCAAACCAGCGATTTAGTTTTAGAATATTATAATAGCGCTCTTGTTGGTCAATCATCTTTTATACTAGAAATTGAAGAAATATTCTGGAATGGCTATAATGTATTTCAAATTGAACATCCAGCGCAGATACATCTTGATAGGTAGTGTTAATGCAGTCAAGATCAAAACAATGAATATTGCATACCGAAAAGGGGTCAATCGTTCATATATCTTTTTACAAATTGTTTTTGCCAGTAATGGCGGGAGAATGAGAAAATACCCCGCTACAACCAAGATTCCCCACAATTCTCTTAAAATAATACTTTTTGGTAGCCCGGTATTCATCCATTTGATATAAATATATTCGGAGAAATTGATATTGGTTAGTGCCTCCAGCTTGTGGATGTCCCAATATTCAAAAGGGCCAAAAAAGTTCCAGTTGGGACCCCGTAAAAATGTACCCACAATAATGAGCATATCCCACAATACCAGCCAGCCGAACATGAATAATGAAATGGATAGCATCCTATTCTTATAGCTGTAATAACCCGATCCGGCAGGCTCATTATCGATATAGGGAATTGCAATTAATCCAACAATAATTAAAGTGGGAAGTACTACACCAGCCATCCAGGGATCAAAATATACCAGCATTTCCTGCAAGCCTAAAAAGTACCAAGGCGCTTTTGCCGGATTGGGTGATTCTGTGGGGTTGGCAGGTTCTTCGATAGGCGCCTGTAAACCGATGGACCAAATCAACAGGAATGCTGAACATAAAATTAAGGAAATGAATTCAACATAAACCAGGTCAGGCCAAACAAGCACTTTGTCGTTTGGCGCATCGTACTGTTCATCGATGGGGTCACCTCTTTCCAAGCGGGCATCATTTTCATACGCTTGGTGCATAGAGAGCCATGTGAAGAAATAAACAAGATAAATCAGCCCGGAAATGGGCACGTTATCCGGTTTCAGGACAATGGATTTAAAATCAGGATCCGATAGTCCAAAAATGAAAAAACCACCCATGAGTATTGTTGCGATGAGCATTGCTTTGTTGGACCAAAGAACATACAATTTTAAGCGGCGGTTCCACTTATCAAACCATGCATTGATGGGAAAAATAAAGAAAAAGATCAGCAGTGTCGACGTAAACAAGACCGTCGGGTTGGAAACGGTATCAACTAAATGCTTAAATCCTTCCATAGTTACACCGGTGTTGAAATACCTCCGTCTTTACGAATCCGCCAGAAATGGATGGCCATAAAAATCATAATAATAAACGGCAACCCTATACAGTGCAGAACATAAAATCTCAAGAGTGCCGCTTCGCCCATAAACCTGCCCCCAATCAATGCAAAACGAGCGTCACTACCCATGGTTATAAAATTGATATCACCGATAGCCAATAGTGCTGCTCCCGGTCCTTCGTGCCCAAGAAATGGCGCCGCCCGAGCCATGTTTGAACCGACTGTAATCGCCCAAATTGCCAGTTGATCCCAGGGCAACAAATACCCGGTAAAACTCAACAATAATGTTAGCAGTAAAAGTATGACACCAACTGCCCAGTTAAATTCACGGGGTGGTTTATAGGATCCTGTCATGAACACACGAAACATATGCAGCCATACAGTGATAACCATAGCGTGGGCAGCCCAGCGGTGGACTTCTCTCATGATACCAAAGGGTACCTGTTCAGCCAAATCAATAATGTCGGTATAGGCATATTCAATGGTTGGGCGATAATAGAACATCAGTAAGATGCCTGAAATGGTCTCAATCAGGAAAATGAAAAATGTTAAACCTCCCATACACCAAGTAAACTTCAACTTCACTGCATGCTTTGGCAGACGGACGGGATGAAGGTGCAAGAACACACTGTTCAGCACAACCATCATTCTTTGACGACGACTCTTGGGAACTCCTCCACCTCGGAAGATAGATTTGTAAAATTGTGTTTCGCGGAATTTATCTAACATATGTTTCCATTATACTTTCAAGAATGCTTCAGAATCGGACCATTGACCTTTTTCCTGTTGAAACTTTATTGTTTTGTCTACAATGATCTGGCCATCATCTGCTAACAAAATCTTATATCTTTCTAATGGACGCGGTGCAGGACCTTCAAAATTGATTCCTGTTTTAAAAAATCCGCTACCATGGCAGGGGCACTTGAATTTTTGTTCCGAACCCAGCCAATTGGGTGTGCACCCCAAATGCGTACAAACGGTTGACAAGGCATAGATGCCTTCATCGTTTCGTACGATCCAAACTCCATATTTATTCTTCCATCGAAGGTCCACTTCCCCGATCGTATAATCCTCTGGATAACCGGCAAGAAACGTTTGGACAGGTTCAAACAATACATTGGGAAAGAAAAAACGGAGCATCATGGTAAAAAACCCGCCTGTAGCTACAATAAAAGCCAGCCAGCCAATAGACAACCAGGAAAAAAATGAGCGACGAGACATTTGGTCACCCGTGTCAGCTTGGCCCAGAGCTGCGGGCGGACGGCGCCCAGGATCCTTGGTAGCAGATTCTTTTGATATAGTTTCAGCCATAAATTTATTCCGTTAATACCTGTCGTGCTGCTTCTCGTACCTTCATGCTGCGGTCATTATCTCTTAAATCTATCAAAATAGATTCTAATTCTCCATCAATAATATTCGGTATAACCTGAATTGCCACCAACATGGCTTGATCCTGTTCAAACGGATCAATATTAGGAAAAGAATCTAAATATGTTCTGTCTAATAGGTCTAATAATATTTGGCGTCCACTGTCATTTTTTAGCTTTGCCAAGGCCACAGCAGCATCCCAGCGGACATTGACTTCCTGATCCGACAATGCATTTATAAATATATCTTCAGCTTCAGGATCCTGATAATTCCCCAGGGCAATTATGGATTGTAACCTAACCTGGGCATCTTCATGGTCAGCGATGCTGCTTAATGCTGTGAATCCAGCAGAGTTCTGAATCAGGCCCAAGGCATATGCACAGGAAGCAATAACTTCAAAATCGTTATCCTGCAAAGCATTGATTAATGTTGGCGTGTATCGTTGATCACCCGTTCTGCCCATAGCCATTGCCAGGTACGAGCGAATCCGGGAATCGTGCTCATGAACTGAATATTCAAACGTTGAAATCATATCCTGAACGAAGCGCTCATCTTTGGGTACCATTTTTGGATTGGACAGAATTTTAGACAATTCAAAAGCACCTTGCCAGCGTTTAGTAGTTCCACCGATTTTAACATGCTCTAAATAATCCCGTGCTGTATTGGGTTCAACTGTGAGTACTTTAACCATTAAAAAAACGAGTACCGCAAAAACTGCGATCAGGAATGGTACAACAAAAAAACTATGTACTATAACACGCAGAGCTGATTTCTTTTCAGGCTGTTGTTCAATTAATTCATCTGTTTGTTTTTGTTCAGCCATTTTTGTGCCGCGGAAAGGAGTCGAACCTTCACACCCATTGGGCACCAGATCCTAAATCTGACGTGTCTACCAATTCCACCACCGCGGCTAATTGTCATTGAAAAAGCAGGGAAAATTAAGATTTTATACTTGTCATAAAAAGAAAAAGGGCAGGAAATCCTGCCCTTTTTATTGATGATAATTAAGTTAGTTGTTTATTTCAGATAGATCAGTTTTTGTGATTGCACAAAGCCAGCTGCTTCAAGCCTATAAACATATACACCAGCACTTACGTTTTGGCCCTGATTATCCTTGGCATCCCACACAACTGTTTTGGTGCCCGCAAGATCAAAACCTCTGGCCAAGGTTCTTACTTCTCTACCAGACAAATCAAAAATACGCAGGTCAACATAACCAGTTTGGGGTAGGTCATAGCGAATATTCGTTCTAGGGTTAAATGGATTGGGGAATGCTGGAAACAATGCTATCCTAGTTGGTAATTCTATCTCATCATCTATGCTCAATTCCACTTCAATAAGCACATAACCATTCGCTGAAGAAGGAATAGAATTCAAGCTCGCATCTGCAGAGTTTACATCTCTTAACCAAGTAATAATCACGTCTCCTTCATGATCTATATGCTCACCATAGCTAACTTCAATAATTTCACCTGATCCTATAGAAATGCCATTGGCAAGATCATACGCTAGTACATAGCCACTTCCTGCATCAGTCTCGCCGGATTGACCATCTACAGATCCGCTAAAACGTCCAGCTGCTGATACATCTATGATCTCAATTCCATCTGGTACATCACCGAGGTCAATTTCAACAACATATACTGGTTCTGTATTTTCTAATTCTATAGTAAATGTTTGAGCAGATTGATCTACAGATCCAATCGAATAAGCAGCTACTGGTGTACCAACGTAAACTTTGCTCTCATGCAATTCAGTATGCATAGCAATGTTGTTTTGATCTACGACAACGACTTCAGTCATGGCAATATTTGTTGTATTGCCAACAGAGGCTGACCCGCTCATTGCTAAAAATATATCAGCAATATGTCCAGTACCTGCGGATAATGGATTATTCATAGAGTTATTGAACATTAATATTCTAAATTCATTTCCTACCGTATTTCCTTCAACAGTCCAGTCACTAAAATCGTGATAGTTTGTACTTTGTACGGTAACACCATTTAAATAATTCAGATCATCAACCAAAAAGATCTGAATTCCATATACATCTTGAGAATTACTAATCACTAACGGTATTGTAATCATTTCATTCGGTTCAGCATGCGCATTCGGCATAAGCAAGTGTTGAGTTTCTACAGTAACCTCAAACGTTGCTCCAGTAGCGGTCCAGATCATTTCATTGCCATTGGCATCCTGTACTGAAGCAGTTGTAATGACAAGATCCAATAGTGCAGGTTCTTGACTTGCAGCCATAACAATAACACGACAAACTGCATCACTGCCGGGTTCCATATCATCACCTAAACCCAGTCCGGTAACAACCATTTTTCCACCCACTTCAGCCACGTCTAAACTCCAGCTACTGGTTCGATCAGTAGCAATAATTTCTTGAGCTGCTATTAAGTCCGGAGTGTCCTCAATTTCAAAATAAAAGAAACTTACGTCTGATTCATTATTGACAAAGATATCAAGTGTATCTGTTGTTCCAGAAAGAGCCATACCACTACTCAATGCAAGTTCGATCCACTCTACAGGGGTTGCTTCAGCAACGTTAGAAGGTTCGGATTCGGAACCATCCGGTGAATAGTCAGCTGTAACATAATAATAATAGGTTGTTCCATTAACCGCATCATCATCTGTATATGTCAATTCATCCGAACCAACGGATGTAATCATATCAAAATTTGCGCCATCATCTGATCGGTATACATTATATCCTGTAACAGGAATATCACGATTGATGTGTTGAGGTTCAAGGGGATTATCCCAATCTACTTTCTGCTGGTAGGTAAGCCCATTGGGATAGTGATCTATTACTTCAGCTTTATCTGCTGTTATAACCCATTGGCCTAATTCATTAAAATCAAAATGAATATTGCGGGCCAAGCGACCGCCAGTAAAACTTATCATGATATCATCGATTGCCCAACCCGAGGCCCAAACACCATTATCGTTAGAATGAAAAGCGATATAAAATTCATTTTCATTTACATAATCATTCAAGTCCACTGTTTCTGTTACCCACTCTGCACTAGCCGGAAGCGTATACACTTCTGTGAAATTCACGCCATCCGTACTCACTTCAAGATGGGCTGTTTGACTGTAGGCTCCATCATAATAAGAAGCAAAACTTAACTGGAAATCAGATGCTCCATTTGTATTCAATGCTGGTGTGATCAAATAATCTACAGAACCATCATCATTAGCAGCATCATCATTGGAACAGGCATACCATGTATGTGCGGGGACTGGCCAGAATGCGCTGGAAGCATCCTGCGTCACAAACCAGCCAATGGATGAGTTGGTGGTCGTGGTCCAATCATCAGGAATAACTCCATCTTCAAAATCTTCTTCAATATCACTACCTACAGGTCCAAAGGGAGCATCCCAAGCCAAGGGCACCATGCCATCCAGGCCTGATGTAGCAACAAGGTTATGAGGTTCTTCCATATAACCGGGAGAAACAGTAACAAAACCGGTATCTAATTCGGCGATCCAATATATACCACCAATATCATCTGAAACAACAACATCACTAAAGAATACTGCAACATCGCCAGCATAAGCATCACTGTGAATTAAAAAGTCTACATTTAGGATTGCTCCTGTACCCGCTGAAATATTATTGCCGGCATTATCATAAACCAATACTCTGGTACCACTACCAATATCAGATGTGGTCACAGTAAAACCATCTGTACGTGTGGTAGTTGTAATATTTGAAATTGTAACATAGTCAGGAGTATCAAATAGATCGAATTGAACACCGCCCACGACACCACCATTATTCATATCGACGGTAACACTTACTGTTTCATTAATATCACCTTGACCATCTGAAAGATCTAATGAAACAACATATCCTATTGTAATGCTGCCGTTGCCACTGGAAGATGAAATTGTTCCACCCGCAGAATCACTAACAATTAATCCTGAAACCAGTAAATCAACTTGGCTTGAGACTACTGAAGAACCATCAAAATGCAAGGTCATTATCGTATCAGCGTTTGTAGAAATGGCAGAATTGCTGGCGGCATTATATAATACAATTCGGTAGACATCATCTGACACCGTATTATAATCTATTGAAAAGCCGGTTGCACCACCTACTGCATCTACACTGGACAATGAAACAACTCCGCCTGGGGACAGTTCCATATCGAATTGAATGCCGGCTACTTCATCATTTGGATTTGTTAGAATAACTGGTACTTCAATATCAGAAGTATATCCGTCTACCGTTGCATCGCCGACGGTGACAGTCACGCTTTGAGCCATTAAAGGTACTGCAAAACATAATAGAATCAGGTATAAATTTTTAAGTTTCCTCGTAATCATAAATTGTCTCCGGTTTAATAAGATCGGTAAGAGGTGATGTTCTTAAGTATCTTTCTGAAAAATAATTTCATATGTTTTATGTTATTCTTTCTAAATACAAGGTCTGTGAAAGTAATCAATTAAAGAGAATTTTCCAGCAAAAATTTACATAATTTGATACAGGTCACACTACCCATAATAAATCATTTTTCAATTTGCTTTTGTCCTCGATACCTATTGATAAAACGTATAAGACCATTGGAAATACTCATATCCAATTTAATACTCATACTGTTTGTGTATATCCTTTGTTTAAATAATCCTGGAGTTTTTTATATTTTACTTCTATTTCTTCTCCATTAGGGCTGATTAATTTGATTTTTTCATTTCGTCCAATCTTCTTATCTGAATGAATGGGTGTCATTTGAGCCTGCTGTGGTCTATTTGCCTGTTGTTCTTGCTGAGGTTGCGCTGTCATACCCATACCTGTCGTATCTTGATGCTGGAGTTGGACATTCCTTGGTGATTTCTGCTGAACGTGAGGCTGTTGTTCCACGCCTTGAATTTGAGTTCTAAATAAGCGTTGCAATGTTATTTTGCTAGTAGAAGAAATCATTTCTCTAAACATTTGAAACCCTTCAGATTTATATTCCAACAGTGGATTTTTCTGACCATAAGCCCTGAGATTTATACCTTCTCTTAATTGATCCATACCATAAAGATGGTCTTTCCATTTTTCATCAATTGATCGCAAGATTACAAAACGTTCAAAATTACGCATTACATCTTCAGGGATGATCGTTTCTCGGGCTTGATACATTGACACAGCTTTATCCATGATATATTGATGTATTTCATCAATATTCAATTCATTCTCATTTTCCGGAGGAATCTCATCTGTATTAACATCAACCATTAACACGGATGAAAAAATATGTTTTAAATGTTCCCAATCCCAATCTCTTGGATTATCAAAATCTTGTGTTTCGAATTCATCATCAATAAAATCAGAAATAAGATTCAAAACAGTTTCACGAAGATTTTCACCTTGCAATGCTTGATTGCGCAGATCATAAACAACCTGACGTTGTTGATTCATAACATCGTCATATTCCAATAAATGTTTTCGTATACCGAAGTTTCGTTGTTCTACTTTCTTTTGGGCATTACCTATAGCTCGAGTCACCATTTTATGAGTTATTACTTCTCCGTCCTCTACGCCCATTTTATCCATGATTGACGCTACACGTTCAGAATTGAATAAGCGCATTAAGTCATCTTCCAGGGATAAATAAAACCTGGAAGATCCCGGATCACCTTGTCGTCCGGATCGACCGCGCAATTGATCATCAATTCTGCGAGATTCATGACGCTCAGTCCCCAGAATATGCAGTCCACCTGATTCCTTCACCCCAGAACCCAATTTGATGTCTGTCCCTCTTCCAGCCATATTTGTGGCGATAGTAACGGCTCCCGGCTGACCGGCTCTAGTAACAATTTCAGCTTCACTCTTGTGCTGCTTGGCATTTAAAACATTATGGGGGATACCTTTTCGCTTTAGCATTCTGGAAAGCAACTCAGATGCTTCCACTGAAATAGTGCCAACCAACGTAGGTTGTCCACTACTATGAGCATTTGATATTTCATCTATGACAGCATTGTATTTCTCTCGTTTTGTTTTATACACTAAATCGTCCCTGTCGTCGCGTATAATATCTTCATTTGGAGGTATAACCATTACGTCCAGATTATAAATACTTCCTAATTCTTCCGCCTCTGTTTCAGCCGTTCCTGTCATTCCAGATAATTTATCAAACATTCGAAAATAATTTTGAATTGTTATCGTGGCCAGCGTTTGAGTTTCTCTTTTGATTTCTACATTTTCCTTGGCTTCAATTGCCTGATGTAAACCATCGCTGTAACGGCGTCCTGGAAGAATGCGGCCGGTAAATTCATCCACAATAAGTACTTGTCCATCCTGGACAACATACTCGATATCTTTCTCGTATAAAGAAAAAGCTCGCAATAATTGACTTATGGTATGAATTTTTGAGCTTCGTTCGGCGTGGAGTTGATGCGCCTGTTCCTTTTCCTGTTGTTTTTCACTCGTATCCAATGAATCATTTTCATCTATATCAAGAAGCATTTCACCCAAATCGGGGATGACAAACATTTCAGGATTATCCGGCGCTAATGCTTCACGTCCCATATCTGTAATATCAATTACATGTGATTTTTCATCAATACTGAAATAGAGATCTTCGTCTACTTCATGCAATTTCTTATCGCGCATATAAGCAGACTCAATAGACTGTGTCAACGTCTGCATGCCTTTTTCCTGGAACACCTTTAATAGTCGTTTATGTTTGGGCATACCTCGAGTCGCTTGCAATAATTTTAAACCAGCTTCATCATCTTTTTCTTCTTCAAGAAGTTTCTCTGCACTTTGAACTAATTCCGTGACAAGTGTTTGTTGTTTCTTAACAAGTGTTTGTACTAAAGGTTTAAGGTCGCGTGACGTGGTATCAGTAGGTGCATCTACGGCTCCAGAAATGATCAATGGTGTCCTGGCTTCATCAATAAGGACACTATCTACTTCATCCACAATAGCATAAAAATGATCCCGTTGCACTTTCTCATCTGCCGATAAAGCCATATTATCACGGAGATAATCAAACCCGAATTCATTATTTGTTCCATACGTAATATCACAATTATATGCTGCTTGGCGAGCTTCATTATCCATTGAATTCAATATATAACCCACAGATAAACCAAGGCGTTTATAGATTTCACCCATCCATTCAGCATCACGTTGCGCAAGGTAATCGTTCACTGTTATTAAATGTGCACCCCGACCTGCCAACGCATTTAGGTATAGGGGCATTGTGGCGGCCAATGTTTTACCTTCACCTGTTTTCATTTCAGCCACTTTTCCTTGGTGCAAAGCTATCGCACCAACTAACTGAACATCGTAAGGAATCATTTCCCAGGTGATTTCCTGACCAACAATTCGCCAGGATTCTCCCATAAGACGCCTGCACGTTTCTTTCACAATGGCAAATGCTTCAGGAAGAAATTCATCCAATTTAGCTGTTTCTGCTTCAAGAGTCACTTTGTTGAACTCCTCGATTGCTAATCCTTTGGCTTTCGCTTCTTCATTAGCTTCAGCTTTCGCAGAAATAATTTCATTTCGCATTTCTGATGTTCGTGTAACAAGATCATCATCTGACTTATCTTCGAGTGTTTTATATATAGCATTTATGTCATCCACCAAGGGCTGCATAATTTTTACATCTCTCTCAGACTTTGTACCGAAAATCTTTTTTAATATATTCATTTCATTAACCGGCTTTTACCTGTTTCGATTTTTTCAATTTTGAGTGTTTGTAAACCGTATCCAGAATGCCATTGACAAAGCTGGAACTTTCCTCAGTACTGTATTCTTTTGCAATTTCAATTGCTTCACTAATCACTACTTTTGGTGGAGTATCATTTATAAATATCATCTCAGTAATTGCCATGCGTAAAATCAATTTATCCAGCAATGCGATCCGGTTGAATTTCCAATTTTTTAAATAACCGTCAATTAATTTATCACATTCATCTGCTTGAGAAATGGTTTCCAGAAATAACGTTCGTATAAACTCTTTATTTCCATTTCCATATTCATCACGCAGAAAAACATCCTTGAGAATTTTTTCAGGTTTTTCATGTATTTGAGATTCTGCGTAGACGGCTTCCAAAACGCCAATCCTTGCTTTTCTTCTGGGGTGCATTTTACTTATAAACTCGTTTTCTTGAGGTTTTAATTAATCAACCGGGTGTAACCAATTCAATGTATCTTCACATTCTTCCCTTTGGATACCTACGAGCAATGATCTTAATTCATGGGTTATTTTTCCCATTTTGCCATCATTGATTCTATGTTCGCCATTTTCACTCGTGATTTTCCCTACCGGTGTTACAACAACTGCAGTTCCAGTACAAAAAACTTCGTCAGCGGAACACACTTCATCCAATAATACATCTGTTTCCTGTACTTCAATGTCCATTTTTTCTTTAGCAAGAGTTAAAACAGAATCTCTTGTTACACCGGGCAAAATCGAGCCAGCAAGCCTTGGAGTCTTTAATACATTATCTTTAAGGATAAATAAATTTGCTGATCCAACTTCCTCAATTAATTTTTCATTTCCCGCATTTAAATAAAGGACTTCATCAAATCCTGTTTTTTTTGCAAGAAAAGATGGATAAAGAGAAGCAGAATAATTTCCGATAGCTTTGGCATTACCAATCCCTTTTGGAGCAGCTCGGTGAAAATTATGTGTAACTTTAAGATGCAGAGGCTTTATATCTCCTTTGAAGTAAGGGCCCACAGGTGAAACAAAAATGATAAACGTATACTCATCGGCTGGCTTCACGCCCAGTACAGATCCAGTTCCCCATACAATTGGCCGTATATAAAGGCTTCCTTTACCGTAAGGTGGTATATAATCAATATTATCCTGGATAGTCTGTTCAAGAGCATCAATAAAAAAATCTTCATTCATTATTGGAATACAAAGCCGTTTGGTTGACATTGCCATCCGCTGTGCATTCATTTCCGGCCTGAATAATACAATGCGGTCTTTTGCTGTGTGAAAGGCCTTTGTGCCTTCAAAAACACCCTGGCCATAATTGAGTACTCCTGAAGCTGGGGAAAGGGCAATAGTTCCATAAGGGACCAGTTTTCCCTCGCTCCAACGTTCACCCGTTTTGCATGTTGCTTTGAACATACTCCTGGTTTCCAGGGCATTAAAACCCAGGCTGTCCCAATCAATTTGTTTTGGATCTAAAGCTGTCATTAATCCCCCAACACAGACCTGGCTATGACCAACTGTTGAATCTCTGAGGTACCTTCATAAATTTGCGTGATTTTGGCATCACGCATCAAGCGTTCCACGCCATATTCCTGCATATAACCATACCCGCCAAAGATCTGAACACAGTCCGTTGCTGCATCCATAGCTGTTTGCGATGCGAATACTTTCGCCATAGCTGCTTCTTTACTGAATGGTTTACCTACATCCTTTAGTTTTGCTGCTTTGTGGATTAACATCCGTGAAGCATCCACATTGGTTGCTATGGTTGCAATCTTATCCTGGATCGCACCAAAAGAACCGATCGTTTTTCCAAACTGCTTTCTTTCGTTTGCATATTCCACTGATCGATCTAATGCCGACCTAGCGATGCCCAATGCCTGGCTTGCTATCCCTATACGCCCGCCATCAAGAGTACCAAGAGCTATTTTGAACCCCTTCCCTTCTTCACCTATTAGATTTTCAGCAGAAACGTTGCAATCCTCAAAATACAGCTCACATGTATCCGAACCGCGAATGCCCAGTTTATCTTCTTTCTTGCCATGGGAAAAACCAACAGTTCCTTTTTCAACAATGAACGCTGAAATCCCCTTATGCCCAATGCCTTTTTCTGTCATTAAAAAAACAATGGCTATATCACAACTAATTCCATTACTCACCCAATTTTTTGTTCCATTAATAATATAGTGATCACCATTATTTTTAGCAAAAGTAAGCATATTACTGGCATCGGATCCCGATTGCGGCTCACTCAATGAAAATGCGCCCAACCATTCACCACTGGCCAGTTTTTTAAGGTATTTATCCCGTTGGTCATCATTGGCATATTTATACAGCAATTGACATACCAGTGAATTGTTCACGGACATGATTACGCCCATGGAGGCATCCACAGCACATATCTCTTCCATGGCAATACAAAAGCTGATTGTATCCAATCCGGCGCCGCCCCATTCTTCCGGGATCATCATTCCCATAAAGCCTAACTCACCCAGTAATTTTAATTGTTCTTTGGGAAATTCTGCCTTTTCATCCCGCTCAATCACACCGGGAGCCAAGTGCTCCTGGGCGAATTCCCGAGCTGTTTTCTGGATAAGCTGCTGCTCTTCTGTGTACGAAAAATCCATTATACTTTTTCCACAATGAGCGCTGAAGCTTCACCGCCGCCGATGCATAGCGTAGCTAAACCTGTTTTGGCGTTATTTTTTTCCATGGCGTGGATCAACGTAGTTAAGATACGCGCTCCGCTGGCACCAATGGGATGACCCAAAGCGATAGCACCGCCGTGGATATTTACCTTAGAGCTATCCAGACCAAATTCATCAATGGCTGCCTGCGCTACCGGGGCAAAGGCTTCATTGATCTCCCAGAGGTCAATGTCTGCAGTTTTCATGGATGCTTTGGCCAATATATTATTAATAGCCTTGACCGGTGCCGTGGTGAACCACTCCGGCTCCTGGGCGGCTGAAGCCTGGACGACAATTTTCACTTTGGGGTTTAATCCCAGTTTTTCCGCCTTGGCTGCGGACATCATTAACACTGCCGCAGCGCCATCATTGATTTTGGAAGCATTGGCAGCGGTAATGGTACCATCTTTTTCAAAGGCTGGCCGCAAGTTGGGCATTTTTTCAAAATTGGCACGTCCAGGTTCATCATCCACTTCAACTTTGATGGGTTCACCTTTTCTTTGGGGTACCTCCACTACTGTAATTTCCTTATCAAACGCTCCACTTTCTTGAGCCTGTTTGGCTCTTGTGTAAGATTCCCTGGCGTATTCATCCTGCTGCTCACGGCTGTAATTCTTTTCCCTGGCGCATAGTTCAGCACAGTTACCCATGTGCTGATCATTATAGACATCCCACAAGCCATCCTTGATCACACTGTCTTCGATACTGCCGTGGCCCAGCCTGTAGCCGGACCGGCCTTTGGGTAAAAGATAGGGAGCGGAAGACATATTTTCCATACCACCGGCAATGATCACTTCTGCATCGCCGCTATGAATGGCCTGGGCGCCCAGCATAACAGCTTTTAACCCGGAACCGCACATTTTATTGATGGTCAGGCATTCAACGCTGTTTGGCAAGCCGGAATATAACGCTGCCTGTCGGGCCGGTGCCTGACCGATTCCTGCTGCGAGAACATTACCCATGATTACTTCATCTACAGCATCCATAGCAATCCCCGTTTCTTCCAAAAGCGCTTTAATGACAGTCGCGCCAAGCTGGGGTGCAGAAACTGACGACAAACTGCCTTGGAAAGCACCAACCGGAGTACGTTTAGCCGCTATAATCACAACGTCGTTTGAACTCATTGTAGTACCTTAATTTTTGAATATAGTGTATTTACGGGGTTGTATAAATGAACAACCTCTACTCGTCTTGAACACAGCGGCCCTCGGCGACCCTGATATATGTAAAAAAACATCGTTAGTAAAGTATTTTTGCCTGTTTCCGTCTTGCGCATTTTATGTCTAAAATGCGCGCCGAAAGTTAGTATTGTTTACCCCAGGAAACATGAAAATTTAGATGATCAACTTCGATCATTATTTTTCAATACTTTTCACACCTAAATAAATTTAGGTGTTTTTGTTTATTGACCATTCGCCTTATCGTAGGCTTTGATAATATCCCTTACCAACTTGTGGCGCACCACATCATTTTCATCCAGTTCCACAAAACCGATGCCGTCCACTCCATTCAGGACTTTCAATACGTCAATTAGGCCAGAGTCAGAACGTTTAGGAAGATCGATTTGTGTTATATCACCGGTAATGATGGCCTTGGAATTAACACCCAGGCGAGTTAGAAACATCTTCATTTGCATCGGTGTAGAATTCTGCGCTTCATCCAAGATCAGAAAAGCGTTATTCAACGTGCGGCCGCGCATATAGGCTAAAGGGATTACTTCGATGATATTTTTGATCAATAATGGTTTCAGTTTGTTGGCCGGCATCATTTCATTCAACGCATCATAAAGAGGTGTCAGGTAGGGATCCACTTTTTCTTTCAGGTCTCCCGGGAGAAATCCCAGGCTTTCACCTGCTTCCACGGCGGGACGGCACAATATGATGCGGTCTTTATCGTGGTTTTCCAGCATTGCCACTGCAAAGGCAACGGCAATGAATGTTTTACCCGTTCCTGCCGGCCCAACAGAGAAAACAATATCATTACCGTTTACTACCTGAACATACTTTTTCTGGCCGGTAGTTCGAGGAATTATGGCTCCCTTGCGGCCGTAATGAATAACATCATCAGGCACATCTTCCACATGTCCATTATCTGACTGAATCACTTTAATCAGCTGGCGAACATCTTTTTTTGTCAACGTTCCTTTACGGCTTAAGGTTTGGATCATTTCATGGATAATTTCATGGACCATTTCCACATCACTCTTCTGCCCGTCCAATTTTATTTCATTTCCGCGCACTAAAATTTTCGTCGAAAATGTATCGTTTAATAACCGCACATGGCCATCGGCAACGCCGAGAAGGGTCTGCAGATCAATGCCTTTTAAGGCAATAGTCTTCTTCATACTTTAGGGATTCTGTATTAAGTTTTCAGCCATGAGAAACCGGCAGAGATATTGCGCCGTAAAAAATACGTACTGGAATGTGTAAAGTCTACAAGTTAACACTCGCTCAATTTACACAATTTTTATTACTTTTTTCGTTAGCCATAACTGCCTGCAAAACTCCAGCACCTTATACACAAAAAGACGCTTATAAGGAAAATGTACAATATATTAAGGAGCAGGCTTATGATAACTGGAATAAGCGTTCTAACCGCAAGAATGCCATTGTGGCTACCTTCTTCCTGGAAAAAGCTCTTTCCCTGGAACCTGACAACCTGGAGATAGGATTATTATTAAGCAGGGCATATCATTTCGAAGCGTATTATATCGAACCCGATCCAGCCCAAAAGGACAGCTTATTCATGATGGGTGCCAGGTTGGCGACTCAAATCGTCGAACAGTCCGCAGCCTATCAAAACGCCATTTCATCCGTACAGGGAGATTCCATGGTCAAGGTTACAGGAGCTGTAGCAGTGGTCGAAAAAGAATACTTAAGCGCCTTGTACTGGTGGGCAGCCAATATAGGCCGTTATCTTTCCACCAAATCTGTACGCATGCGTCTGGATTACAGGGAGCTGGGTGAAGCATTAATGCACCGTGTGTTGGCCCAGGACCCTGAATTTTTTTATGGAGGACCCTATCGTTTTTTCGGTGCGCTGTACGCCCGCCTCCCTGGAGTAGAATTATCCAGGTCGGAAGAATATTTTCAAAAAGCGGTTGACGCCTATCCCGATTACCTGGGCACCTACGTATTGCGAGCCCGGTTCCTGCACACCAAAGCAGGCGACCGGGAAAAATTCAGGGCCGACCTGGAGCATGTCATCAATGCTGATCCAGCGCAAATTCCGGATGTAATGCCGGAGAATCTATTTGAGCAAAAATTTGCGGAAGAATTATTGGCAAATGAAAACATGCTTTTTGAATAGATTTTGCTCAAATTAGGCCATAATGATTGGTACACTGATCTACGTATTTTTAACATTATTAGGAATCATACTGCTATTTGTGGTAATTCCTATAAGAGTGCGTATTCAAGGCAGGATAAAAATGTCCGCTGCTGCCCTGGATGGAGATGCGCACCTTTTGATCGGTTATCATAAAAGAGGTTTGAGTATAAACATACTTAAACAGCAAAACCTGGCGGTCGGAGCATACACAAAACCATTATTTTTTGTCCCCTTGAAAAAGAAATCAAAAAAATTGATTGAACCAAATAAAGAAAAAAAATCGTTCATGCAAATTGTCCAAAAGCTGCACAAAATTCCCAAAAGAAAACTATTGCGTGCGGTTGTTCGATCCATTCATTGGGAAGAATTCTCAATAGCCGGCCAATTGGGCTTAAAAAACCCCATGCATACCGGGATGGCATTTGGTTGGATGAATGGGTTATCCGGAATTATTCATACTAATAAATTAAACTTCGCCGTAACACCTGCTTTTAAGCCAGTTTTAAATACATATATTAAAGGGAATATACATGTCCGCTTATCACCATTGTTGACTGCATTACATGCAGGAATAACTTATTTTAAATTTCGTAAATAGAGAGGATTACTATGAGTGTAACAGACCTCATTAAGAGCACCCTGGAAGAAGTGCAAAACCTGATGCTGACACGCACTGTTGTAGGCGAACCCATCACAGCCGGGGAGCATACCGTTATACCCGTTTCCAAGGTTACCTTCGGCTTTGGCGCTGGCGGAGGAGCGAGCAATGAATCAAAACAATCCGGGGAAAGTTCCGGCATAGGTGGCGGCTGGAGCATTGAGCCGGTGGCCTTTGTGGTTCTCGGGGCGGATGGGGCCAAGATGCTGACCGTCGGTGATAAGGAAAGTGTTGCTGGAAAACTGTTTGACCTGGCGCCCAAAGTGATGGATACCGTAAAGGAAATGGTAGACAACAAATCCGGAAACGGCAAAAGTGATGGGGAAGAGTCATCATGAGAAAAAAATTGAATACCGCTGACATTATGAAAAAAAGCTGATCACATTCTACCCCCTATCACAACAGGATTTTCGGTGGTGGATAACGGGAAACTTGTAGGACAGGTTAGTCGTAGAGATGTATTAAGAACAATTCAAGATTTCATAGACTGACCAACCTAAATATCGATCTAATTTTTCCCCAAAAACGGACGATTTTCTAAATCAATTCCTCGAAGCAATGAAACAATTCGGCTTAATTCAGGTAATTGATTATTGATCAGTGGTAAAACTTGCTCCGCACTATCTAAAACTACATCCATGTGGTCTGAAACAATTTTGATAAAAACCATTCGCTGAATGGAAAGGAATTGTATGGCCGTTTCAAAAATGGCCGCTGCTTCCATATCCACTAGTCCATCGTATTTTTCACCACCATCCGTTACCCCTTTTGATACAGTATTTAGCGGCATTTCAGGCAATCCTGTTTTTAATAACATATCCGGCAGCCAAATTTTACCATTTTGCTCATCTGTGATCTTATTGACCACATACATCCTGCCAATCTCCGTATGTTCCTTATTTCCCCCGGCAATACCAACATTTAACAGGACTGAATTGCTGCTGTTTATTTCGTTTAAAAATTTTCCAAACCGATTGTGTACATTTTTTTCACCAACACCAGTCGTCAGGCACGTAATCTCATCCTTTTGATAATAGAAAATTTCTTTGTTGAGCTGTTTCTGCTCCAATTGAAAATGATCAATTAACGGCCGAGCTTCTGCCTGCAAGGCTGTTGTTATTAGAATATGATTCATGGATGGATAAAATTTACATACAAAAAAGCCCCGTATTGCTACGGGGCTTTTATATTCTGGTTCAGGTTTTAATTATTTCAGCAGAAGCGCCTTTGCTGTCTGCTGCTTGCCATTTACATGCACCTTGAATAAATAAATTCCAGAGCTCACCTGTCGGCCGCGGTCATCCCTGGCGTCCCAGCGGATTTCGTGCTGACCGGGACTTTGGATGCCATTATACAGGCTGCGAATCTTGCGGCCACTCACATTAAATACATCAATGAAAACTGGCCCGGCCGATCCCATTTCATATTTCAACGTGGTGGTAGGGTTGAACGGATTTGGATAGGCATTGTAGAGCCTGAATTCATCAGGCTGCAATTCGATCTCTCCCGCAATAGCCAGTGGCCCATTGTAGCTCATTTCCATCGAGAAATCCATAGTTATATCTTGAATATCAGTAATACCGAATTGCATTTCAAACATTTCATAACAATCATCGTAGTAATAATAGTAGTATTCATCTTCACAAAAATCAAATTCAGCTGAAAGAGATAACATATCATCTGCTACTTCATAGGCCAAAGTGATTGAATCAGAATATTCGTAGTAGTAGCCGTAGTAGTCGTCATAGCCATGAAAAATAATGGATATCGAATCATCAGTCGCTAACCATTCTATTTCTGATGTGTCAGAATATTCATAGTAACCGTAATAATAATCAAAACCGCTAAAAATCTCATATCCTGTGCCATCTTCAAAAAACTGCCAGGTCATGGTTTCATCCTCATCTGGATCCGGACCAAAATCCTCATCGAAAAACGGCATTTCAAAGGGGGTATCTGCGACCAGGTCCATTGTGCCGGGTACGATTGATCCTGAAATAGTATAGGTTGTATCTCCCGCATCATTGGCAACCGTTAGTGCAGCAATATCCACTCTCATTAAAGTTGTATCTATAGTTATAAAATCACCAGCGTTTTCAATTTCATAATAATAATCTACCATTTCTCCCCCTGCTGTATCCGCCACCATAAAATCAGCAAATGTATAGCCCATCATTGACATATACATAAACATGTACATTGGCAGTTCTAAATCTTCAGGAAAATCATCATAGTAATAGTAGTAATCCATCATTAAGGGATTATTAGACAATTGTACCATAGCTATTTCTCCATAGCCATAATAGCTTTCAGCCACAGCCATCATATAATCCATCGTATCTGCAGCTGAACCGGAAATGCCTATCCCGCCTTCCGCTGGTTCCATGCCAATAACCTGCATAAAATTGGGTACAGTCTGGTCCGTGCCCACGGTAACCCACATAGTTGCTTCCTCATCTTCATACTCCCACTCGCCCAGTAGATCACTGGGATCCATCATGGAACGGTTCAATTGTCTGCCAGGAATATTTTTCCAAGACAGTGGTTTTTTAGAAATTTGTTGCTGTAATTCTGGCGGCAGTTTTTGGATTTGTGATTGCAGCAGATTAGCAATTTTATCTCCGCCGAAACACAGGGAAATAAATGTAATAAATAGTGTTAATTGTTTCAATTTATACTCCTTTTGGTACGTGTTTGAGTAAATTTACAGGGATAATTGATTCGCGGGCAAGCAAAGAAATCATGCTTTGGCAAGGGGCCCAATGATCTCCAGCAAGCGCAGAAATTTATCTTTATAAATTTCATTTTCTGCTCTATGATCAGCAATTATAAGCCCACAACGGTGTTGAGCTTGTAATTGATCCAAATAACGACGAATATCTGCTAAAATCTTTTTATCTTTTTTCATTACACAGCCTAAATGTTTTATGGCTGAAAATACTGTAGTTTGTTGACCGGAAGCAGTGTCCGTCGTCACAACTTGAATAACTGCGGGAGTAGTTCCCCTGCTTTACCTTTATATACCATATCAAACAGCCAGGCTAGTTCGCTGGGTTGGGGATTTAATTCTACGCAAAGCGCTCCCGAAGATTTGGCCAGTTGAGGATAACCGGCGGCCGGCCAGACCACTCCGGATGTACCGATGCTGACAAACAAATCACATTGTGTTACAGCTGCATCCGCCTGTTGAACAGTATCGGGATTGAGCATGTCACTGAACCAGATGATGTCCGGACGTAACCAGGCACCGCAGTTACATTTTCTTTTTTCGAAAGGGCCGTGGTTTAAATCATCTTTAATCAAGCCCTCATTCTGGCAGCGCACCCGCCACAAGCTGCCGTGGAGTTCAACCACATTTTTTGAGTCTGCTCGTTGGTGCATGCCATCAATATTTTGTGTGACAATTACTACATCAGAATGAGCTTCCTGGACAGTAGTAATCAGTTCATGCCCCTTGTGGGGAAAACACTTGAGCGCTTCTTCCCGGCGCAGATCATGAAAGTCAAATACCTTTTCCGGATCCGTCTCCCACGCGTCCTGGCAGGCGTATTCCCGCCAATTATACTCGTGCCAAACGCCGCCTTCTCCACGGTAAGTGGGCACTCCCGATTCAGCGGACATGCCGGCACCAGTGAAAAACACAATACGTTTAAATTTGTTAATATCTATTGTTTTGATGTCCATTATGAGATTGAAATTACTTCTGAAGCTGACATAATATCACCTGGCCATTATGCAAAAATTGGATAATTTAATCAAAGCATTGACTCATCGGGAACCACTCCCGCCCCTATTACCAAAAAAAGTATGGGATCAAAACATAACAACAAAAATTGAAAAGTTGTCTGCTGCACCACTCATCAAAGCGGGGCTGCATCTTTTGAATGACGATTTCCTCAACTGTCACATCATTGCCCAGGAAAATGAAAATCCCGACGGCAATTACTGGCATGCAATCCTGCACCGCCGGGAGCCAGATTACTGGAATTCAAAATACTGGTATAAACGTGTAGGCGATCATCCAGTCATCCATGACATGCAAAAAGAAGAACCGAGCTGGGATCCTTTCAATTTTGTAGACCAGTGTGAAAAGTTTAATACAACACAGGAAAGACAAATCCAGTTACAGGAAATAACATTGCTGCTGAACTATACAATTAAGAAATATGCAAAGAATTAGTAAGCGATTAATCCTATTCGGGAATAGGTTTTTCCGGGTGCACCATGGGCACAAAACGCACGGGAATCACCGATTCCTTATCCATGATGCCACCCTGCAATTTGGTTATCACCCATAATTCCTGCCAGATACTGCCCACAGGGATAACCAGCCGCCCGCCAACTTTTAATTGTTCAAACAATTTTGGAGGTAATGCTGGTGGAGCTGCTGTTACAATAATAGCATCAAAAGGCTCTTCACCTGGCCAGCCCTGGTAACCGTCACCCCATTTAACATAAATATTATCATAACCGAGTCTTGCCAATGTTGCTTTGGACCGCACAGCCAGTTTTTTTACTATTTCAATTGTAAACACTTCCTTGCACAAGGGGGACAAGACCGCTGCCTGGTAGCCTGAACCGGTACCGATTTCCAAAACTTTTTCATTGCCCTTCAATTTAAGCAGTGAAGTCATGAGCCCCACAATGTATGGCTGGGAAATTGTTTGCTCGAAGCCAATGGCTAGTGGTGAATCAATATAGGCATAGGGCTGCCGTTCTGCAGGTATAAATTCATGACGAGGCGTATTACGCATAACATCCAGAACTTTTGCCTCATTCACTCCCCTGGCAAGAATCTGGTTATCAACCATTGCCTTGGCTTTTTGCTCCCAGTTATCAACCTGGCCAGATAGTTGGAAGTTTGCACATAGTACAAAAAATAGAATGTTCATCACATGCTTCATACTTGAATGTATTGTGCTATGACGAAGAAAAAAAGAATGTCAGTTTAATAATTGTTCAGTGATAGACCATAAACGTTGCTGATCTACTAATACTTGGGATTGGGGGGAACTGGTTTTGGGTCTGCACTTGGAAAAATATTGTCCGCTTACACCATCCACTTCTGCTGAAGAAGCCAGATAGATGCTGGTTTGCGCACCCTTTTTAACATTGATGGCACCGAGTGCTTTTGCAGCAGTTAAACTCATGCGCACACTGGTTTTATTATTATTACCAAAATTTGTATGTACAAACCCTGGGTGCAGGCAGTTAGCAGTTGTTCCACTTCCTTCCAGTCTACGGGCCAATTCATACGTGAACATCACATTGCACAATTTGGATTTGCAGTAAGCCGGCCAACCTTTATATCCATTAAAACCTTGAAGATTTTCAAAATCAAGGTTTGTATTCAAATGGGCATTCGATGCAACATTTACAATACGGGATTGTGGAGATACTTTAATTGTATCTAGCAACAAATCAGTAAATAAAAAATATGACAGATGGTTCAAGGCAAATGTGTTCTCAAATCCTTCATCTGTTTTTCCATAATCTGTGAAATAGGCGCCGGCATTATTTAACAGAACGTCAATACGATTATACTTTGCTTGAATCTCTAACGCGAGCTGACGAACCTGATCCATGGAAGATAGGTCAGCATTAAAAAATGTTATGTTTTCATTATCCGCTGTAGCCTTGATCTCACTTTCGGTAGCTGAAATTTTTTTAGCGTTGCGGCCCACTAATCCCAACGTAAAGCCCATTTTGGCTAGGTTTAATGCAACTTCTTTCCCAATACCATCCGTGGCGCCAGTGATGATGCATACTTTGCCTTGGTGGGACAATTTACTTTTTCTTTTTGATTTGGATATTCAATTCATCCAATTGTTTTTCGCTAACTGAATCTGGTGATCCATCCATGAGCGATAGCGCTGATGTTGTTTTTGGAAAAGCAATGACATCACGGATATTGTTGGAACCTGTGAGTAGCATGACCAACCGGTCAAAGCCAAAAGCTATACCGCCATGGGGCGGTGCGCCGTAGGTCAATGCTTCCACCAGGAAACCGAATTTTTCCTTGGCTTCTTCACGCCTCAATCCAAGAAGAAAAAATACCTTATTCTGAATTTCCGGGTTATGAATACGAATAGAGCCGCCGGCAATTTCGTAGCCGTTCATGGTCAAGTCGTAGGCTCGAGCTTTCAGAGCGTGGGGATCACCATCCAAATCGTGGACATCCTGGGTTGTTGGCGAAGTAAATGGATGGTGCAAAAAGGTCAATTCTCCGGAATCTTCATCAATCTCAAACATGGGAAATTCTGTAACCCACAAGGGTTTAAAATCATTCTTGTCCGCCAATGCTTCTCTTTTAGCGATTTCAGCCCGCAGGGCACCCAAAGCCGGTTCTGCAACTTCTTTTTCATCACCGATCATAAAGATAATATCACCATCATTCACGCCAGTGTAATTGATAAATTCCTTTTGCAGATCCTCTCCGAAAAACTTGGAAATGCCGCCCGTTAATCCACCATTTTCTCCTTTCATAAACGCCAGGCCTTTGGCTTTGAATGTCTTTACAAAGTCTGTCAATCCATCAATAATCTTCCGTGAATATTTTGCTCCGCCTGGAACGATAATTGCCTTAACACATTCTACTGATTTAAAGGCATTGAAGTCTGACTTGTCTGTAGACTCTTTTACGTCTTGGAGAAAAAGTTCAAATCGAGTATCCGGTTTGTCAGAGCCGTATTTTGCCATGGCTTCATCATGAGTAATCCTGGGAAACGGGTCCGGCAGTTCTACATCAAGCACTTCCTTAAAAACATGCCTGGTCAATCCTTCCATGTTTGAAAATATATCCTCTTCATCCACAAAGGACATTTCTATATCGATCTGGGTGAATTCCGGCTGGCGGTCGGCGCGAAAGTCCTCATCTCGAAAACATTTCACGATCTGGAAATAACGGTCAAAACCGGATATCATCAAAATCTGTTTATATATTTGTGGTGACTGGGGCAGGGCATAGAATTTGCCATTATGCAGCCGGCTGGGCACAAGGAAATCCCGGGCCCCTTCCGGTGTGGATTTCATTAAAATGGGTGTTTCCACCTCTAAAAAATTTTTATCGGATAGAAACCCACGAACTGCCTGATACGCTTTGTGGCGAGTTATAATATTATGCTGGAGTTCATCCGTCCGCAATTCAAGATAACGGTATTTCAAGCGCAGGTCTTCCAGGGCACTTTCACGGTCTGTGATAACAAACGGCAGCGGCGCTGTTTCGCTCAATAGTTCCATGTTTTCAACCAACACTTCTATTTCACCGGTAGACATATCCGGATTAACAGCACCTTCTCCCCGCGCCTGTACCGATCCTTTAACAGAAAGAACATCTTCCATGGACAGTTTTTTGACTGCTTCAAAATCATCACCATAATCTTCTGAATTAAATACGATCTGTGTTTTGCCGTAGCGGTCCCGGAGGTCTACGAAAACCACCTGTCCATGAAGGCGAACCGTATTCACCCAACCGTTTAAATTGACAGAAGCGCCAATTTGATCTTTAGATAGTTCTCCGCAGGTATGGGTTCGTTTAAACATATCTCAATGACTTTTGCTTAAAAAAAAGCCGCTCGAAGTTACAAGCGGCTGAATTATGATTGTATTGGAAATTACCGTTTGGAAACTTTTAATCGATTTGCTGCTCGTAGTAAGGATATATCTTTACGTGTAACATCAACATCTTTAGCATCTTTCCGTTCTTGAGCACGTTTTAAGGCAGCCTCTGCCCTGGCGGCATCGATCTCCTCTGCCTGTTCATAGGTTTCCAACAGCAATCCAACTTTCTCTTTGGTGATTTCCGCAAATCCACCGCTGGTGGCCAAAAAATGATCCTTACCATTTTGGGTTACTTTGATTTCACCTACACCCAAGCCAATAATAGCTTCTCGGTGATTGGCCATTACACCAAAGTACCCATCCAACCCTGGGCAGCGAATGTGTTCCACCTGACCTTCATCCTGAATCTTGGTGGGTGTCACAATTTCCAGTTTAAAAGAATTCATTAAGCGACAGCCTTTTTGGCATTATCAAATGCCTCATCAATGGTGCCTATATAGGCAAACATATTTTCATGGAGTTCATCGGCCTCACCGTTCAGGATGGCTTCAAATCCATTCACTGTATCTTCCAAGCTCACGTAGCGGCCTTCTTTCCCGGTGAACTGTTCAGCCACGAAAAACGGCTGGCTCATGAATTTCTGCATCTTCCTTGCCCGTGAAACGGTGAGTTTATCATCATCAGAAAGTTCGTCCATACCCAGAATTGCAATGATGTCCTGAAGATCTTTATACTTCTGCAATACAGATTGAACACTGCGGGCCACATTATAATGGCGATCGCCGATGACACGGGGGTCAAGAATTCGTGATGTAGAGGCCAGGGGATCCACAGCAGGGTAAATACCCAACTCGGCGATTTTACGCTCCAGCACAGAAGTGGCATCCAAGTGAGCAAATGCCGTAGCCGGCGCCGGGTCGGTCAGGTCATCAGCCGGTACATAAATGGCCTGTACGGATGTGATTGAACCTTTCTTGGTTGATGTTATCCTTTCCTGGAGGTCACCCATCTCCGTAGAAAGTGTGGGCTGGTAACCCACGGCAGAAGGCATACGCCCCAACAGGGCAGACACTTCCGAACCGGCCTGTGTAAAACGGAAAATATTATCAATAAAGAGCAATACATCTTTGCCTTCATCATCGCGAAAATATTCCGCCATGGCCAAGCCGCTTAAACCCACACGCAAGCGGGCTCCCGGTGGTTCATTCATCTGGCCGAAGACCATGGTGGTTTTATCAATCACTCCTGATTCGCTCATTTCCAGGTAGAGATCATTGCCCTCGCGGGTTCTTTCACCCACCCCTGCAAAGACGGAATATCCGCCGTGTTCGGTGGCAATATTGCGGATCAATTCTTGGATCAAAACGGTTTTGCCTACCCCGGCGCCCCCGAACAATCCTGTTTTACCACCCTTGGTGTAAGGCTCCATCAGGTCAACCACCTTGATGCCTGTCACCAGCATTTCCGTGGAGGTAGTTAAATCTTCATGCTTGGGTGCCGGACGGTGAATGGGATTTCGTTTGGCTGTTTTGATTTCGCCCTTACCATCAATGGTATTGCCAATTACATCGAATAAACGGCCCAGTGTTTCGGGTCCTACGGGCATGGAAATAGGTTCTCCCTTATCCACCACCTTGTGTCCGCGAACAAGACCATCAGTCGAATCCATAGCTACAGTGCGGACGGCGCTGTCTCCCAAATGCTGGGCTGTTTCCAATACTAATGTTCCATCTTCGCCGCGGTCAATTTCAAGGGCATTCATTATTTCGGGCAATTGGCCGTCTTCAAATACGACGTCAACTACAGCGCCTATAATTTGTGATACTTTTCCAACGATAGGCATACTAATTCCTCTATTCGCTTTGTAAGGCTTCGGCACCGCTGACAATTTCCAGCATTTCTGTGGTAATGGCAGCCTGGCGGGCCTTGTTGAATTCCAATGTTAAATCTTTTATCATTTCCTGGGCATTTTCTGTGGCGTTTTCCATGGCCAACATGCGGGCAGCCTGTTCGCTGGCATAGGATTCCAGCAGGTATTTCCACATCTGCACATTCAAATGACGGGGTATAAGGCTTTTGATGATATCATCCTTATTCGGCTCATATAATTTCCCAACAGTTTGTTTTTCGGCATCCTCAAACACCAGGGGCAGGAGAACTTCCGATTCCACATATTGCGTAGCCACATTCACAAACTCATTATAGACCACATGAATTTCATCCACATGATGATTGGTAAAATGGCTGATGACGCCGGCACCGATTTGTATGGCATCACCGAAGTTTAAATCGTTCCAAAAATCCAAATGGTTTTCGATAATGTTGTAATCGCGGCGTTTAAAATGATCACGTGCCTTTTTACCAATACAGAACACATCCACTTTTTCTTTCCCAATGGCATCAATTTCATTTTGGGCGACTTTTAACACATTAGTATTAAATGAGCCCGCCATGCCCCGGTCTGATGTAACCACAACATAACCAACTCGGTTTATTTCACGGACATCCAACAAATCCAGGAGGTCCCGATCCACGTCCGGCAGCAAGTTATTGATTAAGTCTGTGAGACGTTTTTCGTACGGCCGTGCTTCTTCCATCCGTTCCTGGGCCCGGCGCATTTTGGCTGCCGCAACCATCTTCATGGCTTTGGTCACCTTCTGAATGCTCTTGACAGATTTGATCCGGTTGCGAATGTCCTTCAGGTTAGCCACGGTCAGGCAGTGAAGCCTCCTTTATAAGCAGTGACTGCTTCCTCCAGTTTTGTGCCTACATCCTCGCTGATCATGCCTTCATTCCGAATGGCTTGCAGTTCAGCTGCATTGTTAGCTTCCAGGTAATCAAACAGGCCCTTTTCAAAATCAGCCACTTTATCGGCTGCAATCTCATCCAAATGGCCTTTGGTACCGGCAAAAATGATAGCAATTTGTTTTTCAACATCCATGGGAACGTATTGGTTTTGTTTCAGGATCTCAACCATCCGTTCTCCGCGGGTTAACTGGTCTTGGGTTGCTTTATCCAGATCAGATCCAAACTTGGCAAACGCTTCCAGTTCACGATATTGAGCCAGGTCCAGACGCAGGGTACCGGCTACACTTTTCATAGCTTTGATCTGGGCATTACCCCCCACACGGGATACGGATAGACCCACATCAATCGCGGGACGGACACCGGAGTTAAATAAATTGGTTTCCAGGTAAATCTGGCCGTCCGTAATGGAAATCACGTTGGTGGGGATATAAGCAGCCACATCACCTTCCTGTGTTTCAATGATCGGTAGGGCCGTTAAGGAACCGCCGCCAAGATCATCCGCAAGTTTGGATGCACGTTCCAGCAAACGGCTGTGGAGGTAAAACACGTCACCGGGGAATGCTTCACGTCCGGGAGGACGGCGAAGTACCAATGACATCTGGCGGTACGAAACAGCCTGTTTGGACAAATCATCATAAATGATCAGGGCGTGCTTACCATTATCGCGGAAATGTTCACCCATGGCACAACCGGAATAAGGCGCAATGTACTGCATGGGCGCCGGGTCAGAAGCGTTGGCGGCTACAACAGTGGTATATTCCATGGCGTCATTGGCTTCCAATTCCGCTGTAATCGCCACCACTGTAGATGCTTTTTGTCCGATGGCAACATAAATGCAATACACCGGCTCATCGGTATCATGGGTATACTTTTGATTGATGATGGTATCAACAGCAATGGCAGTTTTACCGGTTTGACGGTCACCAATAATCAACTCCCGCTGGCCGCGGCCGAGGGGAATCATAGAGTCTATCGCCTTGATACCTGTCTGCAAAGGCTGTTTCACCGGCTGGCGCTGCATCACACCCAATGCTTTTCGTTCAATCGGTAAGAAATCTTTGGCATCAATGGGACCTTTGCCATCCATGGGCTGGCCCAAGGGGTTCACCACCCTGCTCAACATGGGTTCACCCACAGGTACTTCCACCACCCGTTCGGTGCGCTTGGCCAGATCGCCTTCCTTCACTTTACGACTCTCCCCAAATAGCACCAGGCCGACGTTGTCATCTTCCAGATTGAGTGCCATCCCGAATACACCGTTGGGCAATTCAACCAATTCAGAACTCATGACATTTTCCAGTCCGCTTACGCGAGCGACACCGTCACCGATTTCGATCACTTCTCCAACTTCGGACACATCAATGGATGTGTCAAAGCCTTCAATCTGCTGTTTCAATAATTCAGTTATACTATCTGTTTTAATTTCCATTTTGTTTCCTTGGTTCTAGGATTGCAATAATTCTCCCTGCAGTCGGTTCAATTTCCGCTGCAGTGATGCATCCAGGAAAGTATTTTCAATTCTCAACTTGATTCCACCCAGGAGCGTTTCATCCACTTCTATTTTTAATTCAGGTTTTTTGTTCAAGGCCTGTTGCAAATTCTGACGTAAAGCATCTTTATCGGCAGCTTCCATGGCCTGGGCCACATGAGCCTGCACGGATACAATGCCAGCTTGTTCTTTATACAATTCGTCATAAGCTTTAATAACCTGGCGAATAACCTGCACAGATTTTTCTGTAGTCATTAATCCTAAAAACTCAATAGCGATGGTATGGCATGAATCCGCCAGTACTTCCCGCAGGATATCCGTTTTTTTTTCCTGGGTAACGCGTTTGGATTGCAGCAACGACCTGAAGCGCGCGTCTTTCCTGATTAGCTGGTCCACCAGCTGCAATGATGCCTGGACAGCGCCGGCATTTTCCCCGGATAACTCTAACAGGATGGTAGCAAGTTTTTTTGTGCGCTGGTTAAGCTTCATATTCCTTTACGTGTGATAGTGATTCATCAATGAGCGCCTTATTATCTTCTGCACTTAAATTTTTCTTGATGAGTTTTTCAGCCACAGAAAGTGATAGATTGACGACTTCACCTTTTATTTCAGCAATCGCTTTTTCCTTCTCAATCTGGATTTGCTTTTCAGCTTCTACAGCGATGGATTTGGCTTTTTCTTTGGCATCGTTAAGGGTTTCTTCCTTCATCTTCGCCGCCGCCGCTTTACCTTGCGTAAGAATCTCCTGTGCTTCCGCACGGGCTTTATTAATGATCTTTTCGCCTTCTGCATTCAGCTTTGCCAATTCTGTCTGGGCCTTTTCTGCATCTTCTAAAGATGAACGGATAAGCTCTTCTCTATCTTTAAGCATTTTTAACAGCGGCTGCCAGGCAAATTTTGCCAAAACAAACAAAAGCAATAAAAATGTCAGAATGGTCCAAATAAATAGACCCGGATCAAGCTGTACTAAAGGGTTATTCATGAAATTTCCTAAAGGTTATTATTTCATCAATACAATTAACAGGGCAAATACTTCACCTAAAATTGCTACACCTTCGAGCAGGAATAAAGGAAGGTTGACTGCTCCTGTGATTTTATCGGATGCTTCCGGCTGCCGGGCGATGCCCTCAGCAGCAGCTGCTGCTAATCGGCCAATACCCAGACCTGCACCGATCACAATTGCTCCTAATCCTAGAGCTGCTCCAAAATAATGTAGATTTTCCATTGTTCGTTTCTCCTTACTGTTTGTTTAATGGTGAGCATTAATTGCCATACCAATAAATACGGCTGACAATAACGTAAATACATATGCTTGTACCAAAATTACTATTATTTCCAGCCCATTTATGGCGACAGCCATAGGCACTGAAATAATTGCCATTCCCAAACCGGCTAAGACACTATGAAACAAGTCTGCGAAAATTGCCATAAAAGACAGAATAGCTAAGATGGCAATATGACCACCGGTCATGTTAGCAGCCAAACGCATGGTTAATGCAAAAGGCTTGACAAACATTCCTATAATCTCTATTGGGATCAGGATGATATATACGGGCCAAGCCAGGCCGTGTGGTGCTAAATTTTTCCAGTGTCCGATAAAACCATGGGCTATTGTACCAGCAATTATAATTGCAAAAAATGTGATCACCGCCAAGCCGGCAGTGACGTTGAAATTCCCTGTGGCCGTCACCCCACCGTGGAGCAGGGCATTAATAAAATTATGATCATTACTAGCTGGGACATGAAATAAAAATCGATTTATAACTCCAATTAAATCAAAAATTGGTATCATTCCAATGCCATTGGCAAAAAGTATGAAAAAGAAAAAGGTCAGAATCATTGGTGCCCATGTTTCTACATACTTTGAACCAACATTGGGCTGTACGATCGAATCGCGGATAAACTTCACCACTGATTCCAGAGCATTCATCCAGCCGCTAGGCACAGGCTTCTTTTTCCGCACGTACTTTCTGACCGGAATTATGACGACACAGGAAACCAGTACAGCAACGATCCATAACATGAGCACATGCTTGGTTACTGATAGGTCAATACCAAAAATTTGGGGAAAATGGATTAAAGGATGGTCTAATGAACTATTGGAAACGTGGTGGATTATGTTATCGCCCACCTGGTCCAATACACTTCCGCCAGCGGTGTGGCTCTGCTCAGCAGTTGCACTCATTTGATGATATAAATTTTACCTAATTGAATATGGATCTTAAAAACAACGCTTCACTAATATGAAGCGTTATAAAATAGCCCGAAAAACTAAGTATAAAAGGCATTGGATTGAAAGTGTAAAAAGTGAAAATATATATAAAATACAGGGCGTAGAACACCATTTTACCCGCAAACAATTTGATCATGATTTTGTTTACTTTTTCCGGTGATTTCTGATGAGCGATGGAAAGCAGTATAATCGACATTATACCTATAATTAAAGGAGCAATCATCCCCAGGAAAATTTCTTTGCTATAGCCTATACCGCCCACAATCAGCCCCCATGTACCCAAACAAAAAACACCTAAAAATATCGAGAATTGAATGGTGGACATGTTATTTACGCCAGACTGTTTTTGCTAATTCATAAAACCCGGAAAACAAACCCATCATTAATCCAATTAACAATAGCCAGGGTCCTGTCCCCAGCCATTTGTCCAGGAAGTAACCCAACAGTCCCAATATCAATACACCGCCAATGAGTGTATAGGATGCTGCAGCTGCAGGTCCGGATTGTTTTACTATTTTTTGGAAATATTGAAAAGAACGGGCGAAAAAATCGTCCCCGTTTTCATTCATCGTATACAGGTGAATCGTCTGGTGCTGAATATGCCTCTTCAGTATCATTGGCTGTATCATCTCCCAGGATAATACACTGGCCTTGAAACTGGGCGCCTTCTTCGATGATCAATGATTTATAGGTTAAGTTGCCGTTCAATAGTGAAGCTTCGCCAAGGACAGCCCTGTTTTCCACAACAACATTGCCTTCTACATGCCCGCCGATATGGATATCACTGCCTGTTATATCCCCGTGAACCTTGCCTGTCCTGGAAACACGTACAGCGCCTTGGGTATGGATATTACCATAAACAGTGCCATAGACAATGATGCCTTCATCCAGTTTAATATCGCCCTGGAAAACGGCATCCTGACCTACCATGCTGTTCATGTTCTGAAAATTTATTTTAGCCATTTTCTTCAACGCTTAAATCCCTTTCCTTGTATTCTGGAAAAAACACCAGTGGATCGATCGCATTGCCGTCTTTCCATATTTCAAAGTGCAGATGCGGTCCGGAAGATATACCTGTACTCCCCGCCAAGGCAATAACATCTCCTCTTTTTACAATTCCGTGGTTTTCCATGAGATTCAGTTGATTATGGCCATAATGGGTGAAATAATCATCGCCATGATAAATGATGATCAAATTACCCAGGTCATAGGTCCAGCCGGAAAAGATCACCCGGCCGCTGGCCGCGGCCAAAACAGGTTCTCCTTCCTGTACGGCGATATCAATCCCATAATGATTCTTTTGCCAAAAGTGCGACTTATCCAGCATGCGCTGGGTCAGAAAACCATCCACCGGTGCCTGGGAAGGAATATTCTCAATATAAGATATAGTGAACGTTTTTTCTTCTGAAGCAGAAGTGGGCGCACCATCACCCACAATGCTCAAGTTGCTGCGGATAATTTCTTCCATTTGGCCCAGGCGGTTCAGGTCACGATAAAGTTCCAACACTTGCGTGCGTTCAGCAATCATTTGCTCAAATTGCGCATTTTTTTCCCGAAATTCTGCAATCCGAGGAATGTAATACCACAAACCACCACCGATACTTATTACTAAAATGATACATATTAATATGAATGTGCGCAGCCAGAAACGGCTGATGGAAAAGCGCTTTTGGGTATCTTCAATGTCCGATACGATATGAACCGTATAACGATTGGATTTCATGGGTTGAATTATTTAATGGTGCGCAGCAGGTCCATTACACGTTCAAAATCATCATCCGAAAAATATTCAATTTCTATCGTTCCTTCTGAACCTTTGTGGTTGATCCTTACCTTTGTCCCCATCAGGGTGATCAATTCATTTTCCAGCGTACGCACCGCTGCAGTGGTCTTGCGTATTTTCTTTTTCTTTGGTTTTGGCTTGGGTGCAGGCTTGCCTTTGACAATGTCCTCCGCCGCTCGGACACTCAATTTTTCATTGAGAATTCGCTGCCACAGCTTTTTTTGAGTAGCCTGTGTTTTCATGGCTAAAACCGCGCGGCCATGCCCGGCGCTTATTTCCCCTTTACGCAGGCTGGCTTTTATTTCAGCGGGGAGGTTCAGCAAACGCAAGGAATTGGAAATGGTCACCCGCTTTTTTCCGACCGCTTTGGCAATGGAGGTCTGGTTCAAATTGAATTCACTTTGCAACACTTCGTATGCTTCCGCTTCTTCAATGGGATTAAGGTTTTCGCGCTGGATATTTTCAATGAGGGACATTTCCATGAGCTCGGCATCATCGGCGACTTTGATTAAATAAGCTGGGATTTTTTTCAGCCCGGCCAGTTTAGCTGCCCGCCAGCGTCGCTCACCGGCCACAAGCATAAATCCTTTATCCACTTCCTGGACAGTGATGGGTGTAATTACCCCTTTTTCTTTTATGGAAGCAACCAATTCCTCCAAGCTGGTGTTATCCAGACCGTCTTTGCGGGGTTGGTTGGGGTTAGCCTTTATCTTGAAGAGGGCAATGTCTGTTACACCCGTAGGTGCCTGTGCTTGAGTTTCTTCGTAGGGCCGGATGAGCGCTTCCAGGCCTTTGCCTAATCGTTTAGTTGCCACTGTCTAATAACTCCTCTACTAAATCCATATAATCCCTAGCGCCAACTGAATTGGCATCATACAACAAGGCCGGCTTGCCAAAACTGGGCGCCTCGCCGAGGCGGACGTTACGATGAATGATTGTTTTGAACAATTTATCTCCAAAATAGCTTTTGATTTCTTCCGCAACTTGTTTGGATAAATTGAGGCGGCTGTCAAACATGGTGAGCAGAACACCTTCAATTTTCAGCTTCTTGTTCAAGTTGCGCTGGACAAGTCGGATCGTATTTAATAATTGGCCTAATCCTTCCAATGCATAGTATTCAGCCTGGATGGGAATAATGATGGAATTGGCTGTTGAAAGTGCATTTACAGTTAATAAGCCCAATGACGGCGGGCAGTCGATCAGTATAAATTTATATTTCCTTTTCAATGATTCCAGCGATTTCTGCAATTGATATTCCCGGGCTATTAGGCTGACCAGTTCTACCTCAGCGCCTACCAGGTCGCTGTTGGCCGTTATGATGTCCAAATGGTCAAAATGGGAGTGCATAATTGCATCTTTAATTGCTGTACCGCGAATCAAAACATCATAGATGGTTTTACCTGTCTCACCATTCATTAATCCGGATACACCTGTAGTGGCATTGGATTGTGGATCGAGATCGATCAAGAGTGTCTTCTCTTCCGAAACGGCCAAGCTGACAGCAATATTGACGGCCGAAGTCGTTTTACCGACTCCGCCTTTCTGGTTGGTTAGAGCAATGATACGGGCCATGATGCTGGTTTTATGGTATTAAGGACATAAAATAAACCGTCGAATTTAGGGGACGGCTCCAGGGGAAACAAGAGAGGTAATGAATCAATGGATGATGTGATTAAATTCCCCACCTGTTTATTATTCGATAATGATGAAAGCGATCTGTAAAACGAAACCTGAAAAAGGACTTTGGCTTGAGGATACTCCAAAGCCGGAAGTTGCAACCAACGATGTCCTGATCAAGATCAGCAAAACGGCGATCTGCGGGACGGACCTGCATATCTATCATTGGGATGAATGGTCACAGAAAAATATTCATCCGCCTGTGGTCATTGGCCACGAGTTTGTGGGTATCATTGAGGGTATTGGCCCCGGCGTTACCCATTATAAACCAGGAGATATTGTTTCTGGAGAAGGGCACATCACCTGCGGATACTGCCGTAATTGCCGGGCCGGCCTGCGCCATCTTTGCAATGCAACCATAGGGATCGGGATCCATCGAGATGGTGCATTTGCTGAATATATGACCCTGCCGGAAGGCAACGTCTGGCCGGTTCACGAAGATATTGATACGGATATTGCCTCCTTTTTTGATCCCCTGGGAAATGCGGTGCATTGCGCCTTGAGTTTTGGTATGGTGGCTGAAGATGTGCTCATTACTGGTGCCGGGCCCATCGGCTGCATGGCAGCCGCCATCTGCAAACAGATCGGCGCCCGGAATGTGGTGGTGACCGATGTGAATGATTACCGCTTGGATCTTGCCGGGAAAATGGGCGCCGACTGTACGGTGAATGTGCGTAATGAAAAAATCGAGGACCGATTTGCAGAATTAAAGATCGCCAATGGGTTTGATATTGGGCTGGAAATGTCAGGAAATCCCAGCGCACTGCAAGACATGATCCGCACCATGTACCACGGAGGCAAGATTGCTTTATTGGGTATTTTACCCAATGACACACAAGTCAATTGGGACGAGATCATTTTCAAAGGCCTACAGGTGAAAGGTGTCTACGGGCGGGAGATGTTTGAAACGTGGTATAAAATGACCCAGCTGATCCGCGGCGGCTTGGATGTTGCTCCAATTACTACACATAAATTCAAAGCAGATGATTTTCAAGAAGCCTTTGATGTGCTTGAATCCGGTGAATGCGGAAAAGTGATATTAGAATGGGATTAAAGGAAATAGGATAAAAACGAGTTTAGAATTTTATCCGTCCCCATTTCATTTATAAATAAACAATAAATATGAGTAATTCTAAACAAATTTATAAAGACACACTAATCAAGATAGAAAAAGAAGGACTTTATAAAAAGGAACGAACCATCACAACACCGCAAGGTGTGACTATCCAAACTAAGGAAGGCGGTGAAGTCCTCAATTTTTGCGCCAACAATTATTTAGGTCTTTCCAATCATCCGGATATCAAAGCCGCCGCCCAAAAGGCATTGGATGAGCATGGGTTTGGTATGTCTTCCGTACGTTTCATTTGCGGGACACAGGATATTCACAAAGAATTGGAGGAAAAGATCTCCACATTCTTTGGTTCAGATGACACCATATTATACACATCCTGTTTTGACGCCAATGGTGGACTATTCGAAACACTACTGGGACCTGAAGATGCTATCATTTCAGACGCCTTGAACCATGCATCCATCATTGACGGTATCCGTCTCTGCAAGGCACAGCGTTATCGTTATGCCAATAGCGACATGGCCGATCTGGAAGCCAAACTCCAAGAGGCCCAAAGCACCCGCGTGCGCATGATCGCCACGGACGGTGTTTTTTCCATGGATGGTTTTGTAGCCAAATTAGATGAGATTACTGCGTTAGCGGAAAAATACGATGCCCTGGTCATGGTGGATGACTCTCATGCAACAGGTTTCGTGGGCAAAACCGGCCGCGGTTCAGCGGAATATCATAGCGTCATGGACAAAGTGGATGTGTGGACCTCTACATTAGGGAAAGCATTGGGCGGAGCGTCCGGGGGATTTACTACGGGCCGGCAGGAGATCATTGATCTTTTGCGCCAGCGCTCCCGGCCTTACCTTTTTTCCAATACTCTTGCACCGGCCATTGTTGCCGCTGGTATAAAGGTATTTGACATGCTTTCAGCAACCACAGAAATCAGGGACAAACTGGAGAAAAACACCCTTTACTTTCGCAAGCAAATGAGCAGTGCCGGATCTGATATAAAAGAGGGTGATCACCCCATAGTCCCAATTATGCTTTATGATGCCAAACTTGCGCAAAAAATGGCGGCTGCGTTATTGGATGAAGGGATTTACGTCATCGGCTTTTTCTTTCCCGTTGTTCCCAAAGGTGAAGCCCGAATACGTGTGCAGATTTCCGCCGCCATGGAAAAAGAGCATTTAGACAAAGCAATTGATGCGTTTAAAAAAGTAGGCCGGGACCTAAATATTCTTAATTAGCTTAATTCTAATACAAATAAACTTTGAATCTTCTTTAGCAAGGTCGGTATATTCCCGGGCTTTTTTCGCAACCAAAAATTTTAATTAATCCATGAACAGTAAATTAACACCCCGATATATCATTATTGCCCTGGTGCTGGTTTGGGCATTTTATGCCATATGGCCCACAATCCAATATCATAATCTTTCTGCAGATGAAATTGAAACCATGCAGGAAGAAGGTTCCTTGCAGAATTTGGAAAGTAAAATCATTAAACAAGGACTAGATTTAAAAGGCGGCATTTATATTGTCCTTGAAGTTGACCTACCCACACTGGTAAGCAATTTAGCTATCAACAAGGATAAACGCTTTGAGCAGGCATTGGCAAAAATCAGTACAAGAATTAACTCTGATTCAGAGTTGGATTTTTTCCTGGTTTTCCAGGAAGAAATCGATGCAGCCGGCTTGCGTATCCACCGTTATTTTGATGTGGATTTCGGCGGCAATATGGATGAAATCATTGCCAGCCTCCGGGACCAGGCCGATGATGCTATCAATCGCGTTTTGGAAATCCTCCAGAACAGAGTGGACCAGTTTGGCGTTTCAGAACCCACCATCCAGAAACAGGGCAACCGCAGGATTATCGTGGAATTGGCCGGCATCCAGGATTCAGAGCGGGCCCGGGATCTGTTGCAGAGTACTGCCCTGCTGGAGTTTGTCCTAGTTAAATCTCCAGAACTTACCAATGACATTTTGCTGCGCATTGATAAGGTCATCAAGGGCAGCGAAGAATTAGCCGAAATCACCCAGCCGGATGATGAAGATACTATCGATGACGCTCCGGCAGCTGTCAGTGAAGATAAAACAATATCTGTCAGTGAACTCTTTGGCGAACAAGCCGCCCAAGCTGCAACGGATACAAAAGATACCTCCATTGTTGTTGATCAAAACCTTGTGGAAGACAGGCCGTTTTCATCGTTATTGAGAGCGTTGGGGAATGATATTGGCGTCCCCGAGAAAAATGTATATATCATCAAAAAGATCCTGGCCATGGAAGAAGTCCAGGAAAAACTGGATGCCACCAATGGGCAATTCCTAATGAGCGATGCTTCTGAATCATTCGACAATATTGATGGTGTCCAGGAAAATATGTACCGCATGTTTTATCTGGAAGGTGAATCAGAGCTCACCGGCGGAGTGGTGGAAAAAGCCAGTGCCACGATCGGCGGCACAGGCAGTACCGCTTCCGGGCAATCAATCGTATTATTGGATATGAATGCAGAAGGCGCCCGGACGTGGTCCAGGGTTACCGGCGGCAATATCGGCCGCAGGGTTGCCATTGTATTGGACAAGAAAGTGCACATGGCTCCTGTAATTCGTACCAAGATTTCCGATGGCGGCACCATGATTGAAGGGTTTGCCAATATGGATGAAGCCAAGGATATCGCCATCGTACTCCGAGCTGGTGCTCTCCCCGCCCCGGTGAATATTATCGAGGAGCGTGTTGTAGGCCCTTCCCTGGGGGCGGACTCAGTGGCGAAAGGGACCCAGTCCGTTTTGATTGGCCTGGCCCTGGTGTTGGTGTTTATGATCATTTATTATAAATGGTCGGGATCGATTGCCAATTTCGCCTTGATCTGGAATATCATCCTCGTCCTGGCTGTACTGGCCATGCTGGATGCCACCCTTACTCTTCCCGGAATAGCAGCCTTGATCTTAACTGTGGGTATGTCCATCGATGCCAATGTCATTATTTTTGAAAGAATTCGCGAGGAACAGCGCAAGGGTAAAACACCCCGGGCCGCCATTGATGCCGGTTATAATCGCGCCCTGACGACAATCATTGACGCTAATGTAACAACATTGGTTGCTGCTTTGGTTTTATACCAATTCGGTACCGGCCCCATCCGCGGCTTTGCCACTGTCCTTTTTTGGGGAATCATGATTTCCATGTTTACCGCCATATTTGTAACCAGAACCATTTTTAATACCCTGACAGAACGCAGGGGTTTACAGAGATTGAGCATATGAGACTGATTAAAGATACAAACATAAATTTTATGGGCCAGGGCCGGTTTGCGTTCTTTTTATCCGGAGTTGTAATCCTGGCAGGTCTGATTTCCCTGTTAATGCAGGGTGGGCCCCGCTTGAGCATTGATTTTAAAGGCGGCACACTTGTGGCGGTACAGTTCACGGAAGATATGAATGTGAATGATGTGCGCCAAGCCATGGGTATAGTTTCAATTGAAGGCCGATCCCATGATTTCAGCCGCGCTGAAATCAAGCATTTTGGCAGCGCCAGGGATATTTCGGTCCGGCTTCCGATCCAGGAAGACCAGCCGGAGAATTTCCCCCAATTAATCGTGAATCATCTGTACGAGTCTTTTCCTGCGGTTGTACCGGCTGACCAGAACGATTTTATTTTATCCGTCGAAAAAGTGGGTCCCAAGATTGGTTCTGAATTGAGCGGCAAAGCGGTCATGGCCATCGTATCCGCATTGATCTTGATCCTGATCTATATCTCCATTCGATTTGAATTCAAATTTGCACTGGGCGCCATTGCTGCATTGTCCCATGATGTAATAATCACACTGGGAATTTTCTCCATTATGGACTATGAAATATCCCTACCCATCATTGCCGCATTCCTGACCATTGTTGGTTATTCCCTGAATGATACGATCGTTATTTTGGATCGTGTCAGAGAAAATGTGAAAGCCATGAAGCGCACGACTTACAGTGATATGGTAGACCGCAGTATCAATGATTCACTCAGCAGGACCATCATTACATCCATTACGACGTTCATGGTGGTTTTTATACTTTACGCATTTGGCGGTGAAGTGATCCACTACTTTGCGTTTGCCATGCTGATTGGCGTTGTTGTTGGAACATACTCCAGCATGTACGTCGCCTGCCCCATTGTGGTAAAATTGCACAAGGGAGTTAAATCCTGACCTTTTCACCAAAATCAAATTATAAAAACTCCGCTGTGGCGGAGTTTTTTATTTCAGCATGTTGAAATCGAAACCATATATCTTTTATGTTATCCTTTGTCTTATCTGGGGGACAACATGGGTGATCCTGAAAAAAAGCCTCATTGAAGGAACGCCGGCTGTTTATGGCGTCGGGTTGAGGTTCTTAATTGCCGGGATCGTTCTGCTTCTAATTGTATTCTTCCAAAAAAAGCCTATTCCCCGTTCCAGAGAAGCTATCAACATTTATATTTCCTTTGCGTTGCTGAATTTGGTGATTGGCTACGGCGTTACATATTGGGCGGCACAATTTATTTATTCAAACCTGGCTTCCATCCTGTGGACAGGTTTTCCCATCATTGTTGTATTCATATCTCATTTTTACCTGCCCGGAGAAAAAATCAACTTGTATAAGATTATTTCTATTACCATTGGTGCAGCTGGTGTAATTCTGATCCTATCCCAGGGCAAAGCGTTTGGTGGTGAAAATGTAATCATAGGCATGACCATGATACTTATTGCTGTTTTTATGGCTGCCTGGCCCAATGTTTATTTGAAAAAGCACACCCACGCAGTCGACACCTTAACCATGAACGCTATTTGCCAAACGGGTGCAGGTATAATTTTACTGGTTATTTCTGCGTTTCTGGAAAAGGATCAAATCATGATCTGGAGTCCCTATAATATTTTTGCCATGGTATACCTGACAGTATTTGGTTCGATCGCGGCATGGCTAATTTATATATGGCTTTTTAAACATTTAACCATGATCCAGATTGCCTATATTGCTTTCCCTCCGCCTGTTATTGCCTCGTTCCTGGGCTGGAAGTTTTTAGGCGAAACGTTAACACCCCTTGCGATCCTTGGCGCTGGGATGGTCATTATCGGTGCTGTTACTGTAAACTTAAAACGTTAGATTCTAAAGCATATCTCCTGAACACTGATTATATTCAATACCCGTTTAGGTTACAGGAAAATGAATTCCATTTTATATAGTACAGTAGACACTCCTTTCGGTGAGATGGGCATTGCCTTATCCAAGAAAGGGCTGTGCAGGATATATTTCCCGGAAGAAGCACCCTTTGAAACAGCACTGGCAAAAGATTTCCCAAATTGCGCTATAATCAATGATGATACTGCGTGTAAACATATCAAAAAACAGATCGTGGAATATTTCTCCGGAAGGCGCACAGAGTTTGATCTGGAATTGGATTTGCGTTGTCCCCCCTTTTATAAAAAGGCGTTAAATGCTGTGCATCAAGTCCCTTTTGGAAAAACAGCATCATACAAAGACATTGCTGTTCGTGCAGGTAATCCCAGCGCAGTCCGAGCGGCCGGATCAGCCAATGCCAATAACCCCATTCCCATTGTTATACCCTGCCACCGAATTTTAAACACTGGTGGTGGTTTAGGGGGCTATGGCGGTAACCTGCAGCGCAAGGCCTATCTTTTAGAGTTGGAAGGATCTCTCTAAAAAATCCATGTGGACCCATATTAAACGCACAATCCTAGCCGGTGTCTTCACCATAGTTCCGCTAGTTCTAACTCTCTATATCCTTAATTTTTTATTTCGTTTGTTAGATGGATTTTCCAAACCAATATTAAAATTCATCGGTTTTCATATTCCTGGTTTAGGTATTCTATTAACCATTTTGGTTGTCTACTTACTGGGACTACTCATACGCAATGTTTTAGGCAGGAGATTATTCACTTGGGGAGAAAAGATTTTGTTAACTATTCCCATTGTTAACACTATTTACAAAACGATTAAACAATTCATCAATGCATTTACCGGCACAGCTGAGGGAAAGAATTTTCAAAAGGTCATTTTCCTGCAATATCCACGGGTGGGAGTTTGGACGCTGGCCTTTGTCACCGGCGAATCTGTTGACGCAAACAGTATTGAATATTACCACGTATTTGTACCCACTACACCCAACCCCACTTCCGGCTTTTTCATCATGATTCCTAAAAAGGAAACTATGCTGACGGAAATGTCGGTTGAAGAAGGAATCAAAATGGTTATTTCAGGCGGGCTCATCGCACCACCTGAAAATGAACTGCACAATTTTCCTAAGTAATCATCCGTGGCAATAGAGTATTTCGACATCCGGTGCCTTATTTAGAATTATTTTTATTACTCTTTGCCAGTTATATAACAGGTTCAACACCTACCAGTATCATTGCCGGTAAAGTAATTAAAGGGATTGATATCCGCGAGCATGGCAGCGGCAATGCGGGAAGTACTAATGTGTTTCGCGTGCTGGGCTGGAAGCCGGCATTGATCGTTGTAATAATTGATGTATTCAAAGGTTGGCTGCCGGCGGCTGTTTATGCCACTTCCTTTTTCCAGGGCCAGCCAATCCAAGATACCGGCGTCGTTCAGATCTTATGCGGTTTTGCAGCGGTTCTGGGGCACACGTATACCATATTCGCTGGATTCAAAGGCGGCAAGGGTGTGGGGACTTTAGGCGGTATGCTGCTGGCCCTCTTTCCCATTGCTGTACCCCTTTGTCTTGTCGTATTTGCAATTGTGTTGGTTTTGACCGGATATGTGTCTGTGAGTTCCATGATAGCTTCCATTGCACTTCCCGTTTTTCTTTTTATCCTGCCTCCTTTGGGATTAGCTGAAACTGCACCCTTTTCGCTTCTGATCTTCAGTCTGCTCATTCCGTGGTTTATTATATTTACCCATAGGAGTAATATTGCCAGGCTGCGTTCCGGGGAAGAAAATCGCTTTGAAAAAGCGATGATTTTTAGAAAGAAATAATTCGTTAAAATTTTTGTCCGACAGAAAAGTGGAATGATGATTCCACTGCTTCCCCATCATAAAAAGACCAGCCATAATCTAAACGAACATTTCCGGCCATGGCCACGGGAATTCTTATTCCCACGCCTAGTCCCATCATGGGTTTCTTTTCGTATAATTCACCCCAATTATTTCCAACAACACCCCCATCAGCAAATAAAATGCCTTGTAAACCAAATTCAGATTTAATGGGACCAAAGGGGGAATCCTGTTGAATTGCGTATCGTGGAATAATTGTCTGGCGGAGTTCAATGGACGAAAATGCACTGAAATATCCAAAACGGTAATCTTGTTTTCCACTTGAATATAATTCCGGATTTTCAATTTGCCAGCCGCGCACAGAATATCCGCCGCCCAATCCGAACTTAAACAATTCTTGATGCAAATTTCCGTGAGTAGAGTTGATCGTAATATTTGAACCTATGGTTGTTTTACGTTTCCCTTTAATGGGTGAAAAAAATGCACTATAGGAATGATTCCAAAACAATGCATTATTTTTTATATTGAAAAAATTAAAATATTGAGCAGAATGAAAAATGTAAATACCTTGTGATGGATCATTATAAATATCTCGTGTATCATAGGCCATACTGGCTTGGGGCGCAATATAATCAAATTCAATTGTGGTACTATCTCCCACAAAATCTTTTTTCTCGAATTCAAATCCAATACTTACCCTTTTCTGATAACCAAAATATCGTCCAACATTCATTTCGAAAGAAGATGTTTGTCTTTCAAGTGGAAGAAATACGTGATTAGAGAAATTCTTTCCTACCTCAAATGATACCGACACATGATCTCCAAAAACCCAGGGATTATTAAAATCAAAACCATAGGCATCCACACCGCCAATCATTCCACCAATTGTCAATGATTCATTGCGCCCTCTAAAATTATTTATAAATCCTCCAAATACAAATGACCACCCGGTTTCTTCTTCGTAAGAAGGAGAAAATATTGGAAAAAACCGAGTTGATTCAATAACGTGATAACGCAATTTTACGGTACCATCTTCTAAAGGAACAGCCTGCCATGTCACAGTACTAAAAATTCCCAAATTTTCAATTCTATCTCTGTCAGTTTGGGCAATAGAACTATCCAATGCTACACGGAGTGGATGCTGTATTTCTCGTTCGATGATGTATTCTCTGGTATTTTGATGACCACGAATATCAATACTGGATACAATTTGTTGTCCCACTGCAATTGTCACTGCTGCGGCAATAAAGGAAAAATACTTAAACATTCAAAGAATTATAGTTTAAAGGTCGAACCCTTCCATGAGCTGTTGTTTTTTCAGCTCGATCCCCTCTTCAGAATACACATTCTTAATAGCTCGTTTTATCTGCCGTTCTACCAATCGGCTGTGTACTTGTACTGCAAGGTGTTTGTCATCTATAACTCTAACTGCAAAATCTGAATCTTTATCTTGATACCGATGCCACGCTCCATCAAAATCATGGGGTGTACCATATTCCATAAGCACCTTGTGTTTTAGCACATCATCAGCCGTTAGTTGTGGAAATCCAGTATTCAAAAGCTCTAGGGATTTTACCACAGCATTCATTTCAAAATGGGATAATTCATAATTGGTCACGCTGTAAATATTATCGACATTGACAAAAAGCAATTCAACAACTTCACTGGTCACCCGAGTTTTATTCTGATATGTAATCTTAGCTCGTTTTATCGGTAGTTCAATTCCAGATGGCAAGGTAATGAGATCATCCCAGTATTCAGGAGTGGTGGTAGTATCAAAAATAATACCAAGAATTTCAGGTAAACTTGTTTTCCAGCCAGCCAACATTTCGCGGTTCATTACCCAACCTTTGGGTAATGTTTTTAAGGGAATAATTACCGTTTTCTCTGGAGTGGTTACCTCCGGAACGGCATTCATAATATCAACAACTTCGGGCATCTGTGGCGGTGTACAGGATGCATAGAAGAAGCAGATAACCAGAAATATTTTATTTTTCATCATTTTCGTCGGGGTGTTTTTGGCCGCGGTGACACACCCAGCAGGACACTTCGTGGAGTCCCATGGGCTGCATAATATTTTTATTAATATGCATCACCATACGCATCATTTCCCTCGCTTCCACTTTATGTTCATTTTTATCACTGGAAAAATCTTTTAGATTATGGCAATATTTACATTTCACACCTAATTCAGGAACAATCGTTTTTTTCATATACTTCATGATATCCGCTTTTTCAGTAAAGGGTAAAACTTGAACATTTTTCAATTCGCTCTTTTTATCTTCGCCTGCAAAAAGAACGGCAGTTAAAAGTATTATTCGTATTAATAACATCTATTTTCCTTTAAAACCATGTATGTAGTTGAATTAAAAACTCCGGTTCAATTGCTTCACTTGATCCTATAACTTCTGTTAAACGTGCTTGAATATTCAATCCCACGAATGGAACAGGAACATATTCTACTCCAAAAGTAAGCCTTTGCAGGGCACCCCCGGTAGTATCAATATCTTCATCGAAAAAATCGAATTTTACTTGTAAATCAACACCTGGAATAAAATCATAAGTCAATTCACTCAAAGATGCTAAAACAGTGCCGTCAGAAAGCCAATTTTCGGCAATATCAACTTCTCCAACCCAAGTTAATTTCCCAAGAGAAATTCCCCCAAAAATCCCTTGAAACCGAACTATGCCTTGTTGCAGTAAAGAGGCTCCAATCATGCCATTTATTCTATTTAAAGTTGGAAACCATTCAATACGGGTTGTAAAAGCTTTGTCGTGTAAATATTCATCAAATCCCCCACTACTGGAATAATTAATAAATTGGTTGGATATACTTTGAGATAAATATATATCACCAAAATTAAATCCTATTTCCAACAAACCAGGATATGAAAGATATGGTGAAAAAATAAGTCCTTCCTGCAATAAGCTTTTTTTGCGGATATTGCCTCCTCTAATAAATGATGTATGATCATCCACATTTAAGCCGTATGCTGGTAAATCTTTACCAACTTTCAAATAGCCATTCATAGGTAGTAATCCATCCCAGTTAACCCAGATTTCATTATTACTTCTTAATAAATCCATACTTGCAAAAACTGCTCCTGCTTCACTTATCTTCCAATAACCATAAAAATTTGACTGCATAGGAAACAGAGCACTAGTTACTTGGTTTGATTGCATTGTATTAAAATTTAAAAACCGTATATCTCCGCCCACACGAATATGATCATTGATAATGCCGGTATAATTTTTTGAAATTTTCCCTCCCGGTGAACGAGGCAAATCTTCTTTGCTTGTCATAATGATTCCATATTCATTTCTTAAGCCACCCCCATTCGGATCTATATGGCATAAATTGCATGACGCTCCCTCTTGAATCGCAAATCTTGGAATTGCTGATAAAAGCGATGAGAAAATAATTATTATTTGGAGTTTAATTATTATGCGCACCATCATTAATCCAATTTTTTATTAAGTCAATTTGTATATCATTCAGTGGTGGATTTTGTAATGGCATTTGATCACCAAAAGGAGGTTCAGGTCCCAGTTTAAGGACAATCAAACTTTCCTCTCCATTTCCCGGGATAACAGAAGGACCATTATCCCCCCCATTCATCAGGTGATCATATGAAGTCAAATTTAGACCACTCCACGTGTTTGTGACACCATGGCAATCAATACAATAATTATTAAATATAGGTTGAATTTCGTTACTATAACTGATTTGCTTATGAGACGGTTCACCTTCAACTGACCCCAAATCTGAACAACTTAAGAGTACTAGTATTAAAACAAAAATACATAATAGCCCATTTGGTTTTTTTTGAGTAAAACTGCTAATCCTTTTCAAGTGTACCAAATAAAATCTACTGATAAGTAATAAAATAAAAAAGCCCCGCTCTAATAATTAGAACGGGGCTTTCAAGCGTCATGGTATGTGATTATTTGCGGCCTCTCGCCATTGGGGCGCGAGCCACATTACCATTTTTATCGATGAAATACAGATAGCCTGATTGACGAGTTACACCAGCATTGGCGACTTTTTCTGCATTGCCGCCACCTTTACCAGCGCGGGCCATCTTCGAACGCCAGACGTTGCCATCTTTACCGAGGTAGTAGAGATAGCCACTTTCTTTAGAAACGCCTGTTGCTTTTACTGTTTCAGCCATTATTTGCTCCTTTTTGTTGATTAAAAGAAAATAGGCTTTTTGTCTCTCGACGGTGAATGTTACACCATCGACGGTAAACAAGTCAAGATTTTTCTCGTCGGAGCCTCGACGAGAAATATGGTCACTTTTGCAACCCAAAAATGCACTAAAATCCTACTGTCGAAGCGTACTAATTTTGCAACCCAAAAATGCCCCGGTAGCTCAGCTGGATAGAGCAACGGACTTCTAATCCGTAGGCCACAGGTTCGAATCCTGTCCGGGGTACTTATAAAAAATATGGTTAGATTTAATTGATGGCCATACTATTATATATTATTGTTTCAGCTGGATTTCTGGCAGCTGAAAACTTTTTTCCTCAACAAAGTGATACCCTTAATTATACACATGTGTTCTTCCAATGGCCGCAAATGACAAGCAATACCCAATATACTTTTAATATTTCAAGTTTGGATGATAATAACACTTGGAGCACCACTACACACATTAATGCCCTAATACTGGATGAATTTCTGGATTGGGGGCAATCATATGAATGGGAAGTGTGTTATTCTACTTTTTTTGGCAATGAATGTCTTACACCTCTTTCTTTCACCATAAACCAACTTCCTGATTATTATCCGAACCAAAATGATGTGTTTACTGATAATAAAGATAAATATTATTCCGGATTAAACATGATGGCAATTCGGGAAATTGGAACATCGATTGTTTTTGATATGGATGGTGAACCCGTGTGGTTTTTTGATATTGATCAATTTGATGAAGATACATTTTATGCAAATGAAATATTACCTAACGGAAATATTGTAGCCTATTCAATGATCCCTAGTCCTTCAGGCTATGGCTATGAAATAGATCTAGACGGGAATGTAATTTTTAAGACAGAAACATATGGCCACCATCATGAATTCATAAAATCTTCAAAAAACACATACTTTGGCATGATTAATGATAAGGTATATGAAGAAAACCACTGTGAGGATCCGATCAATGAATATGTTGATTGGGAGGGAGACAATTTTGTGGAATATGATGAGGATGGTAATTTGATCTGGGAGTGGAGCACGTTAGACCACATAAACCATAATGATTTTAATCCATTGTTTTGCAGCAGTACCAACCCCAATCTTGTGGACTGGACCCATGCCAATTCAGTTGTATATGATGTGGAATCCAATTCAGTTATCATATCTTTAAGAAATATTTCCAGGATAATAAAGGTTGATTATGAAACAGGAAATATTATTTGGTATATCGGGCAAGAAGAATTCATGTCAGATTCAATCGATATTGATATAGACTTTGAATTTTCATCGCAACACAGCCTGCGCATGACAGATGAAGGAAATATAATATTTTTTGCCAATAATACTTATTTCAACCCACAACAGTCCAAGTGTATTGAATTCAGCGTTGATCAAAGCAATTCGATTTTCACTTCCGAATGGGAATATATTATTCCTGAATCACTTTTCACACACGTCAGAGGAGAATGCGAAAGGTTAGAAAATGGTAATACACTGATCTCTACAGGGACAAAAGGCCAACTACTGGAAGTCACAGATGAGGGCGAGATTGTTTGGCACTATTCATCTAAGACAGATGGTAATAGAACAAATATAGTAAGAAATGAACGAATTCCCAGCTTGTATCCTCTGGCCTTTAACGCATTTTTAGAAAACTATCATGAGGGAGAGCTAACGGCATTTGATAATAATATTCAAATATTAATTACCAACCTGGGCTGGTTAGACGATGAATTCCATGTTGAAATTTATTTAGATAATGATTTGGTTGGATCAGCATCATTGGCTGTTGGAAAGAATTCATATGATTGGGCATTAGTTTCAATTCCTGGTGAAATTTTAGAAGATCAAGTGTACATAATTAAAGTTTATCCGTCTAAGGCAACTGACGAAACAATGGAATTACAAGCATTTATAAAAAATAAAGAAATACCAAAAAATAATATATCTATTTCATCAATTTTTCCAAATCCATTTAACAGTACTATTTATTTACAATATAGTATTCCGGAAAAAAGTTTTGTTGAAGTTGTAGTATACAATGTCAAAGGACAAAAAATAGAATCGCTTTTTGCAGGATCAAAGGATCCAGGGTATTATTCTGTCAAATGGACTCCAAAGGAATTTTCATCTGGTGTATATTTTTTACGTGTTTCTTCCGATAAACATTCCCAATTCCAAAAGGTTACATTGGTAAAATAGTTATATCTATTTCTGTCATTTGACTGCTAGCCAGAAAGTTTTATACAGCAAATTGCTTCTCGTAAAATAAGCTACTCTATTCCCAGCAACTCCACTTCAAATAGAAGTGTGCTATATGCTTGAACGTTTTAATCCGGCCAATTGACAATTATGCTTCTTGCCAGTTTACCTGAATCTGTGAGATCATCATCTGACCAACCACCGGTTGTACTAGCACCGGGAACTAATATGGACCACTCTTCTTCTTTGTCGTTAACAGCCCAGTTGCAGTGGCTAATTTTATTGTCAAAGCACCAGGCCATCCACTCACTGGCCTCTGGATCAACCAGGCTGTAACCGATCAACCCCCATTCGGTAACAAAAAGAGCAATACCATCTTCCATTGCGGCGCTGGCTCTGTCCCGCAGCCACTGGTGGTGGTAAACAGTATAAAAATGGAGTGAATAGGCAATATTAGAAAATTCTGTGATGGGATCTGACGCAGCGAGATCCACACGCTGAGACCATTCCGGTGTGCCGACTACAATCAGGTTGTCAGGGTCAATGGCCCGTATTGCAGAGATAACGGACAGGGCATAGGGTTTAAGGGTATTGCTCCAGGAGATATCCAGGGGTTCATTATAGATTTCGTAGATTACATTATTATACTCACCATAGAGCGTTGCCATCTCTTGGAAAAAATTTACAGCTTCGCCCGTGTTGTCTTCTGCATGATGGGAATGCCAATCAATTATAACGTAGATACCAACATCGATAGCAGCGTCTACAATTGTTTGCACACGCTCCTTATTTGCAGTCTTATTATCTAAGTACCCGCCCGAATCTTCCACGCCCATGGCGGCTCGCACAATGTTTGTCTTCCAGTTTTCTTTCAGCCAGACGACCACTTCGGGCGTATAATAGAGTTCCCCGCCCCAATTGTCATTACTCCAAAAAAAACTGTTTCCTGCTAGAGCAACAGCAGCACCATTTTTGTTGACAATGCTATTATTCTCTACCTGTAAAAGACCGTGTATATCTACTACTGTGGTATCGGAAATAATTCCATTGGTCTCTTGGTCGTTATTTTCATCCTTGCAGGAAAAGATAATTGAACCAAGAATAATGAATTTGAATAATTTTAAACTGTCCATGGCCATTACCTGATCAAGGCCATTTTACCTGCAATATTTTGTTGATCGAATTTAACCTGATAAATGTATATCCCTGATCCGGCAGCAAGACCATAACGATCCTTGCCATCCCAATTGATAGATGATTGATTTTGTTCAAACAAGATATTTTGTACTAACTGTCCATTACTATCATAGATGGTTAGCTGTCCATCACTCTCCATATTTTCTGAAAAATAGAATGTAGTTTGTGTGTTAAAGGGATTCGGGTAGTTCCAGACTAAATAATTTTCGGGTATGGGATTGGAGTTGGTACCTTCAATTTTGATAGACTTTAAATTTAAATTTCCATTAATAATTTGCAATCTAATAACATTCTCTCCACCTTCCAGATATACAGAGGCTGTATCTGTCCAATACCAGTTTTGGTATCCGCCGGTATTTGGGATTGGAAAATTAACTGCACCCGCCTGTTCTTGAACGATTACAACAATCTGTCCATTATCATAAGGTGATGATGCTTTAAATGAAAATTGGTAGTTACCAGTGAACCTCGCATGGATAGTATATTTAAGCCATTCCCCATTGTCAATCCAACCAATGTTATATCCGCTGCCAGAAGGGTCACTCGAATATTCAATATCTACGCCATCATTCCTGTACACCCAACCATTGTTCCACGCTTCAGAATTTGAACCGAATTTATACGCATCTTCATAGATATTATCATTATAGGCTACCCCATTGGCACCAATGTCATAATCCACGGCCTCAATCACTCCTGGAACAGTGTGCTCTGTGAATGGTGTAGAAACACTATTGAAGTCTGGATCAGATACTCCGGCGATTAATCCTTTATTTGGTACGCACTCATCAAATTTGTATGCTTCAGCCAAGTCCATTAAACCTGTAACAGCTTGTGAAGCAGATGGAATTGGTCCACTCCCACTCCAGTACTCAATGATAGAATTAAAGCTGTTTGGTACAACCACTTTTACAGCTGCTGTCACACTGCCATTATGTTTATAAT
>Ga0187827_10000574_pt1 | contig 57895 bp, 44 predicted proteins | sample ETNtaG_39_FD_167969 | JGI IMG/M metagenome (GOLD analysis project Ga0187827, IMG submission 167969) | Marine microbial and viral communities from oxygen minimum zone, Eastern Pacific Ocean - ETNP2014_SV_150_PacBio MetaG (Illumina Assembly) | ecosystem: Environmental > Aquatic > Marine > Hypoxic...
CACGCGCCCACAAATTCCCCAAGATCGCACAGTCGGCTTTCAGACTTGAGATTTTGCTCTTCCATCAACTCGAGGATCTTCGAATCAGTTTCTATTGACGTCGTCATAATCAAATTCCTTTTTTTTGTACTCCTAAATAAACTGGAGCCTGTTGGTGCTGCAATCCTACCTGTCTGCTGATGCCTCAATTATCTTGTAGCTCGTCCACCACTGGTCCTAAAGCCTCCACCCCCTCTAGTAACTTCGGGTAAAGGTCCACTCGCAGAGAAACACCCTTCGGCGTTGGCTTCCATTCGGAAGCACCAGCTTCCAAAAGCGCGAAAGTACGCAAGTAAATCAAGGCTTGGCCTCTATATATATTTGTGCCGATTCTCACCTCCGCGCGATCTGTTTTCTTGATACGGGCAACCAATTTGTCGCCACTCATGACATCACCGAGTCGCGTGACCCCGTCCTTCAGCTGTGAGTATTGCCCGAGCTCGAGGCTGATGCCTTTTCTCGTAGGAACAAGACCCTCATCCGTAATGGAGGAGATGTAAATCCGCACATCAATACGATGCTCGCCTTTCCATTCGCTAATTGCAAAGCCCACTGCCTCGCTCGCAGACTTCGAAAAGACAGAAACTACCCTTCCTTCATCATCCACTCGAATGCTCCTTCCCTACGATCCATTCGCAACTATGCAATCTCTAGGCTCGGTAGACTCTGCCGCAACAACGAGGCCAGCATCCTGAAGCCTTTCATGCTCCCAAACTGTGCAGCGCCATCGTCGCTCTCTCGATGCCAAAACTCTGACCCTTCTACATCTTTAGACATTATCTGACTTCTATACAGATAAAATGTAAACTGCAGTTAACTCTGAATTACAGAGTACTTTATAGTGTAGCACAATAAGAGCTGGCGCTCAAATATTTTCATACCTGCCTTTCTATAATCTCTTTACCGTATGTCAATGCTACCCATTGACACGTTGTAGGAGTTGCTTCTGTCATATTAGTTTTCGATATTAATGTCATTCCAGTATCACTCAGTTCTAGTTCTATTTCAACCGATTGTTCTGCAAGTATTCCAGAAAGGATTAGTAACCCATTATTTGCAACTATATTAGCTAAGTTGTTATTTATCAATTGCATGATGGTACGCGACAGAATGTTGACTACAACGATTCTGTATTGTTGGTGTTTCTTGATTGTATCCAACGTACCCTGTACTAACTGAAATCTGTCAAACACATTGTTTGTTATGGCATTTTGACGAGATGCGTGAATTGCATCATTGTCGGTATCTAGCCCGGTTGCCATCGCTGCTCCCAATTTTAGTGCGCCGATGGCTAGAATTCCAGAACCGCACCCTATATCTAGCACAGTATCCCCGGGAATTATGTGCTGCTCTATAGCTTGCAAACATAGCTGGGTTGAGGGATGAGCTCCAGTGCCAAATGCTTGACCTGGATCAATAATCACAGGTATTTCACTCGACCCTATTTCAATATTTGTCCAAGGAGGAATTACCATCAATTTATAACCTATTCTTATAGGTTTGTAATGATTCCTCCACATGGTGGACCAATTGGTATCTTCTATAGGCCTATACTGAGGGTTGGGAACCATTAATCCTGATTGACGAGCAATCATTCCTAGTAGCCAGAGTTCCCTCTCGAGTTGTTGGATTTTGTCAGTGAGGTGAGTGCCCACTTCGAAGTAGGCACTGACTTCGAAATATTTGTAGGTATGATTGATAATTTCTTTGTCATTTGTGTCATCACAGTCATCGTTGTAAGTTTCAGATGGTTGTATTGACACTCCACCGTAACTACAACGGCCTAGTGTTTCGGCCACTGCGTCTACAGTATCAGGTTCAACTTTAACACTAACTTCAAGCCAAACATATTTGCTGCTACTACTAAACAGTTGGGCACTGTAAGTTGAGAAAGTATTCACATACCTAGAATTTGTCGTACTTGCTCGAAGAATCCCTTTTCTCCCGTTTGCTCTTTAGGTTGGGCTCTGTGTTGGAATGTATTGCCTAGCTCACTGAGTAATCGTTGTTGTTCGGATGTCGTTTGTTTTGGTATAGCAACAGTAGTGACCACAATTTGATCTCCACGCTTACCATTACGTACGTTTGGAACTCCTAGACCTCGTAGTCGCAATATGTCGCCAGGTTGTGTTCCAGATGGGATGCGAAGTTCTTGCTTGTCATCAATGGTAGGTATCATCACAGTAGTCCCCAAAGCTGCTTCAGATATATTGATTTCTAATTCGAGTATGATGTCATTATTCCTACGCTGGAAAAATTTGTGTTGTTCAACAGTTAATGCTACGTAAAGGTCGCCATTATGTTGCCCAAGCTGACCGGGTCCGCCCTCGCCTGATAGCCGGATTTGCGTTTCGTTGTCTACTCCGGCCGGTATGCTCACCGAAAGTGTTTTGGTTGCATTGTGCTGGCCTATACCGTTACATTGTGTGCAAGGAGAGCTTATTTTCTCACCACTACCTCGACAGTTTGGACATATTGTTACATTAACCATTGAGCCTAGAAAAGTTTGTCTCACTTCTTGGATTTCTCCACTACCAGCGCATTGTACACATTTACTTATGGATGTATCAGGTTCTGCACGGGTTCCATCGCATCTAGAGCATATTTCTGGACGTGTAATTTCAATTTCTTGAGTTGCACCATGTACAGCTTGGTCAAATGAGATAGTAAGATCATATCGTAGGTCAGATCCACGTCGTGGCTGTCTACGCGAACCATGGCGATTGCCTCCAAAAAATTGATCAAAGATATCGTCAAAAGGGAAACCGCTGGAGAAATCATTTGCACCCATTCCTTTGAGGCCTTCATGACCATAGCGGTCATATGCAGCACGTTTCTCAGCGTCCGAAAGCACCCCATAAGCTTCGTTAAGATCTTTGAACTGTGCTTCAGATGATTCATCAGTATTAACATCAGGATGTAGTTTTTTGGCTAGTCGGCGGTATGCATTCTTGAGCGTATCTGGGTCTGCATCCCGTGACACTCCGAGAATATCGTAGTAATCTTGTTGACTAGACACGGTGGTTCTTGGTTATGGTGTTATTCATCATCTTCTGTAAGCAACTATGCTATATCATACCTCAGTAAAATCACCATCAACTACATCAGAGTCCGTGCCAGGTGTGTTCTCACCTGCTTCATCAGAGTTGGTGTCAGGAGCATTCTCACCTGCTTCATCAGAGTTGGTGTTTGCTTGAGGTGCTTTATTGTCTTCATCATCTGAATTTCGATCAGTCTGTGAAATCAATACAGAAATGTTTTCGACTTCTTGTTGTAATTGTGATGTCGATTCTCTTATGCTTGCGATGTCTTCACCCGTCAAGTTTGCCTGAAGACCATCAATTTTCACTTGTAAATTCTGTTTTATATCATCATCTACGTTATCGTCCAGCTCGTTACTCATACGGGATGCTCTATGCAGAATTGAGTTTCCAGCATTGTGGACCTCTATGAGTTCTTTGCGGTGCTTATCTTCCTCCCTATGTTGTTCAGCATCAGCAATCATACTGGCTATATCTTTGTCCGATAGACCCGAGGATCCTTGAATAGTGACATTTTGGCTACGATTGCTGGCTTTATCTTTTGCGCTAACATTTAAGATGCCGTCCGCATCTATATCAAAAGTAACTTCTATTTGTGGTGTGCCACGAGGCGCAGATGGTATTCCATCTAATACAAATTTTCCAAGACTTTTATTATCAACAGCCATAGACCTCTCACCTTGAATCACATTTATCTCAACTGCCGATTGGTTATCAGATGCCGTGGAGAATACTTGACTTTTCGTGGTAGGAACCGTAGTATTGCGCTCAATTAGGGCAGTGGATATACCGCCAAGAGTTTCAATGCTGAGTGTAAGTGGAGTCACATCAAGTAATAGCACATCTTTTACGTCGCCTCCGAGCACTCCAGCCTGTATAGCAGCACCAATGGCTACTACTTCATCGGGATTAACTGTCTTGTTCGGCTCGTGATTGAAGAATTTGCGTACAGCCTCTTGAACTCCCGGCATACGAGTCATTCCTCCAACTAGTACTATCTCATCTACATCGGATATAGATAGGCGTGCGTCTTCCAAAGCTGTTTCTACAGGCTTGATGGCTTGTTCAATTAAATCTTCTGTCAGCTCTTCTAATTTTGCTCGTGACAGTGTGTAGTTAAGGTGTTTTGGACCACTTGCGTCTGCAGTGATGAATGGAAGATTGATTTCAGTTTGCATTACAGTGCTTAGCTCAATCTTGGCTTTTTCCGCTGCTTCCCTAATACGTTGTAGAGCTTGTTTGTCCTGGTTAAGGTTGATGCCTTGGTCTTGATTGTAATTATCCGTAACCCACTCAACAACACGTACATCGAAATCATCGCCTCCTAGATGGGTATTACCATTGGTTGCCTTTACTTCAAACACACCATCACCTACATCAAGAATTGATACATCAAATGTTCCGCCTCCCAAATCAAATACTGCTATGGTTTCTTCAGATCGTTTCTCGAGACCATATGCTAGTGAAGAAGCTGTGGGTTCGTTGATGATTCGTAGTACTTCCAGACCCGCAATACGACCAGCATCCTTAGTGGCTTGACGTTGAGCATCATTGAAGTAAGCCGGCACGGTTATTACTGCTTGCGTGACTGATTCGCCAAGATAGGATTCAGCGTCGGTTTTTAGTTTTGCTAGTATCATTGCTGATACTTCTTGTGGAGAGTATTCCTTCTCGTTCATATGTACACGCAACTCTCCATTTTCATCACTGCTCACTTTGTAAGGGATATGTTTAAGAGCTCTTTGCACTTCAGGGTCATCAAATTTACGACCCATAAAACGCTTTACAGAAAAAAGAGTATTGTCTGGATTTGTAATTGCCTGTCTGCGCGCTACTTGTCCTACCATTCGTTCGCCCGTTTTTGGATTTACGGCTACAACTGAAGGCACAAGCCGTCCACCTTCTGAACTAGAAATAACATTAGCTTCGCCAGCTTCCATTATTGATACTACTGAGTTGGTTGTACCAAGATCTATTCCAATTATTTTTCCCATAATGTTTAATGAGCCTTATAAATTATTCGCTACTCAGCAACACGAACTTGAGCAGGTCTTAATACCCGTTCGCCAAGTAAGTAACCTGGTCTTACCATAGCGACTATTACATCACTAGCATAATCGTCATGGGCTTCTTGTATAATTGCTTCATGTATATGTGGATCGAATGGTTCTCCTGGCTTGGCTGTAATTGTCACTACTTTTTCCTTTTCGAATACAGATAGTATTTTCCGATGAATCATATTAAAGCCTTCGCTCCATTTTGCACCATCTTCTGCAGTCGGAAGTGATTCGAGTGCTAATTGCAAATCGTCAACTATAGGAAAAAATTGCGATAGTAATTCAGCAGCAGCATTTTGATGAGCCAGTTGCATCTCCTGAGATTTGCGACGCTTGAAGTTCTGAAAATCAGCCAAAGCACGTTGTTGTCCCTCTAATCGGTCAGCTGCAAGTGTTTCGGCTACAGAAAGTTTTTCAAGCCACTGTTCTATTGTAAGATCTTCTACAGCAACAGTATCATCTTTTTTGCTATCTTCTTCATTGTCTGGTGCGTCTGTAACATTCTCCATAACATTGCCATTTTCATCTACGTTCTCTTTCTTGTCAGAATTATCCGACCAATTAGTGTCTGTAGTTTGATTTGAATCCTTCATAGTATCCTGTTTGTTTGAAATATTTTTATCCATAACTGTCATGTACTAGTCGTGTCATTAAGTTAGCGACATGCCTCACCGCACCTATAGCCCGATCATAAGCCATACGTGTGGGGCCAAATACGCCTAAAGTTCCTGTAGCAACGTTTGGAGTTCCATACCTTGCAAGAACCATTGAACATTCTTTGAGCTCTTTCCAATCACCTTCACCAGCTATCACAACTGTAACGCCGTCAAATTGAGAATGCAGAGCTGATTCTAAGAAATTTTCCATGTAGGTACGCTTTTCTAGTAATTGAAGTGCATTTCTAGCTGGTGCTGAATTGGTAAATTCTCTTTGGGATAGAACATTTTGAATTCCATCCAAATACAACTCTCCTGCAGTAAATGAATCTGCTTTCTGCATTATGACTGCAATTTGTCGAAGTATAGTGGTTTCTAGATTGTCTTCAATTAAACCACATTGATCTTCAATGTGGCTCGCATTTCTATTTTTGTAATATTTAGTTAGTCGTTCTGCTAAATCTGACAATTTTTTCTGTGAGATTGGGCAATCAACTGAACAAATTTCTTGCAGGACTTCGCCTCCTCTTAGAACAAGGACCAATAGAATCTGTTGCCCATATGTTGATATAAGTTCTATATGTTTAACCTGAGCTTTATGACTGTGTAGAGCTGTTACTAGACCAGCTGCTTGAGTATGCCGTGCTAAAACATTGGCTGCAAGTTTGCCCCATTCATTCACGCTCGTCCGTGCTTGATAGAACTGATGACTAATTTTGCGGCATTCAGATTGTGGTAAAGCATATGTCTTTACTAGGTACCGTACGAAATATCGGTAACCCACTTCTGTCGGTATTCGACCAGCCGATGTGTGAGGTTGATGCAGGAAACCCATATGAGATAGGCGGGCCATATCATTTCGGATAGTAGCAGTACTCCAATCTAGCCTATGTTTGTCAACAAGTATTTGCGAACTTACCCCACTAGTTTTGGGGTTTTCGACATATTCATGTACGATGAGACCTAGAATTTTTTCTTGTCTATCAGTTAATATTTGCATGTGTCTCCATTCTATGCTAATTTAGCACTCGAGGTAGCAGACTGCTAAATTACTGCAATGAATCATACCATGCAGGCTTTAAGAGTGTCAAGAAACGGGGTATAATCCAGCATTGAGGAGCTATATTTTCGGTATGTCGGACAATCCTATTCGTATTCTTATTGCAAAACCTGGTCTCGATGGTCATGATAGAGGCGCCAAAATTATTGCCCGAGCATTGCGAGATGCAGGGATGGAGGTAATTTACACTGGCCTCAGGCAGTCTCCCATGATGATTGTTGAGGCAGCGATGCAGGAGGATGTTAACGCTATTGGTGTTTCGATCCTCTCTGGTGCTCATCAAGTATTGGTTACGCGCATCATTAATTTGCTAAACGAAAAGGGTTTGGGACATATTCCCTTACTTGTTGGAGGAATAATTCCTGAAAATGATGTTGATGAACTATCCCAGCTAGGAGTGGCTGGTGTTTTCGGACCAGGTACTAGCACATCAGAGATAGTAGCACTGGTACAAGATGTGGTTTCCTAAACAAGAACAAAATCAATCATTTCACATAACATGTCTTTGATTCAACAAATAATAGGTGGTGACCGGAGAGCATTAGCTCAGGCACTAACGCTAATTGAAAATGATGACCACAATAGTCAAAATATTCTTGCGAATCTATACAGACATACGGGGCACTCGCATATTATTGGTATCACAGGTATTCCCGGTGTGGGTAAATCAACTCTAATAAATTCTTTGGCTAAATTGATGCGTAAACGCGATGATACACTAGGCTTACTGGCAATTGACCCTAGTAGCCAGTTTAGTCAAGGGGCTATTCTAGGGGATCGTATCCGAATGAGGGATTTGTTGGGTGATAAAGGTGTCTTCATAAGGAGTATGGCTACACGTGGTGTGCTTGGGGGCCTTTCATCTACAGCATCAGCTGCAGTTGATATTCTTGATGCTGCTGGTTTTGATCGAGTGATTGTTGAAACAGTTGGTGTAGGTCAGTCAGAAGTTGATATTGCCTCAAATGCACAGACTTCGATAGTTGTACTTTGCCCAGGTTTAGGTGATTCAATACAAGCGGCTAAATCTGGTCTTCTGGAGATAGCAGACATCATAGTTATCAACAAATCTGATTATCCTAAAGTAAATCTTACCAAGAGTTATCTGCATGAGATGATTGATATTGGCAGGGCAGCGCAAACGCGCGGTTCAGAGACACAAACTACAATTAGTGATACACATAGTGTTAGTAATGGAAACCTAGATACAGATAATAGTTTATGGGAGGTACCTATAATCACGACTGTTGCCACTACTGGAGAAGGTGTAGGCGACTTGTTTGAGCAGTTGTTAGCTCATTATAATCATATTAAATCTACTGGAGAAATGACTAGACGTCGTAATAGACGGCTGCGCGCGATATTTGAGTCACAGTTGCGTAAACAATTGTATACTAAGTTATCGCAGATGTTGTCTGAGGATTACTGTCTTAGACAATTGGAGGTGATAATGGAAGGAGAAACTGATCCATATACAGCAGCTACAAATTGTATCAAACATTTCGAGACAAATTATATCGGTGACGAGGAATGAAATATGACACGATTGAAAGGTCGAGACACACATATGTATGGTGAAATCCGCCTATATTCAGGATCTTCCTGTCCAGTACTTGCTCAAGAGATAAGCGATTATTTGGGAGTGCCACTTAGTGGGCGAGACTTAATCCGGTTTCCTAATGAGAATCAATTTTGCAGATTACATGCAAGTGCTAGAGGACAAGATGTATATGTCATACAGAGTACAGCATCGCCTGTTAACGACAATTTGATGGAATTGCTCATTATGTTGCAAACTTTGCGTCTTGATTCAGTGGGTCGATTGACATCGGTGGTGCCTTACTTGTGTTATTCACGTTCTGATAAGAAGGATCAACCACGTGTACCTATTGCTGCTCGACTTGTAGCTGACATGATAGAAATTGCGGGTTCAGATCGTTATATGACCTTAGATTTACATGCAGGCCAGATTCAGGGGTTTTTCAATATACCGGGAGACGTATTAACTGCCTTTCATATTCTAAGTACTCATTTCCAGGAATTACGTGATGACATGAAAGATCCAGTAGTTGTCACAGCTGATTTGGGTTTTGCAAAAAAAGGACGTAATTTTGCTGCCAAGCTCGATATGCCAATTGCTTTTATTGAGAAACGTCGCAAGCGTAATGAGCCTAAATCAGAGGTTGTTGGTGTCATAGGTGATGTGAGTGGTCGTGACGTCATCATTGTTGATGATGAAGTGGACACGGCTGGTTCAGTTACCCAGGCATTGGAAATTGTTAAAAAGCAAGGTGCTCGTGATGTCTATCTTTCATTTGTTCATGCAATTCTTTCTGATCCTGCTTTTGAAAGGCTTAGTAAAGCAGATTATAAGAGCATAGTTACAACAAATACTGTGCATATTCCAAAGGAAAAAATGCTTCCGAATATGACTGTACTATCCATTGCACCATTACTGGCTGAAGTCATCTTACGTGCTCATGAAGGTCGTAGTGTAGGCGAGATGTTTAACGAATAGTTCACTAAATTAAATGCTCAAAAAAATCCTTACTGCTGTTGGTGGTAATCCGACTGCACGTGACCTAAAGTTGTACGAACAAGTTACTGAAGAAATCGATCATCTTGAACCTGAATATAAGGCTCTGAGTGATTCTGAACTGAGCGCAAAAACCAACTTTTTCAGAGACAAATTACAATCTGCGATATCTGGCATTTCTGATTTGGACGATCAGATTGAGATGGAATCTCAAGTTATGCAAGATATCCTGACGAATGCATTTGCGACTGTACGTGAGGCAGCGGTGAGAACTATCGGATTAAGGCACTATCCAGTCCAGTTGGTAGGTGGTCAAGTCCTTCATGATGGTCGTATTGCAGAAATGCGAACAGGTGAGGGTAAGACACTAGTAGCTACATTGCCACTTTATTTGAACGCGCTGGCGGGTAGGGGATCACATTTAGTTACAGTGAATGATTATCTGGCACGTCGGGATGCAAAGTGGATGGGACCTATTTTCCATATGTTAGGTATGAGTGTTGGTATATTGCAGGATGCGTCACGTACAGATAATGCACAAATGGCATACTTGTTTGATCCAATGCAAGAGTCTCCTCAAGAAGAAAATAATCTGGTGAGATTAGTGCCACGTAGTGAGGCTTATGCTGCCGACATTACTTATGGGACTAACAATGAATTTGGTTTTGATTATCTACGTGACAATATTGCCCATCGGATAGAGGATCGTCGTCAACGCGAACTTCATTACTCCATCATTGATGAAGTAGATAATGTTCTGATTGATAGTGCGCGTACGCCATTGATTATTTCTGGTCCTGCTCAAGATGATCCGGAAATGTATATTGAGTTAGCGAAGGTAGTGCGGAGACTGAAACCAGAACACTATGAAATTGATGATCGCTCTCGTACCATGTCCATGACTGATGAAGGTTACGATCGGGTGGAAGAGCTTTTGGGTAAAACACTGCGGGACCCGGACAGTCCTGAAGATATAACGATGGAGCAAGCCCAAATTCAATCTCATCTTGAACAAGCTCTGCGTGCCGAATTCATTTTCAAACGCAATAAAGATTACTTGGTTAGGGGTGGTAGAGTAGTAATAGTAGATGATTTCACTGGTCGAGTAATGCCTGGGCGTCGTTGGTCTGATGGTTTGCATCAAGCGGTGGAAGCCAAAGAGGGCGTGGCAATTCAGGCTGAGAACGTAACATACGCTACTATAACTTTACAAAACTATTTTAGGATGTACAACACACTTTCTGGTATGTCAGGGACAGCTGTTACTGAAGCAGAAGAGTTTGACAAAATCTACCAGATTGATGTTGTTCCAATACCTACCCATCTGGATTTTCGTGCTAGGGTTGATCCTGAGCTCACTGAAATATCTTACAGAGAAAATGGATCAAAATTCTCGTATATTGCGAATGTCAAAGATCCGGACAATCCATTGCTTCATCGACGCAAAGACTATGATGACCTAGTGTTTCGGACTGAAGAAGCCAAATTGCGCTCTCTCACTAAGGAGGTGCTTGCTAGACATGTATCGGGACAACCGATGCTAATTGGCACCACTTCAGTCGAGTCATCTGAGCGTCTATCTATGCGTTTTCGATTTACTGAGCTAAGACAGATTGCCTTGGTATGGTTGTTGCGTGATGTCTGGTTTGAACAAAATGAGAGTGAGGAAGACGGACGTGCAGTCCCGGAATTGTCAGACCTAAACTTACCTCTTGATAAGTTGAAGAAATCACACTTACGATCTTTAGGAAGGGATCTCAAAGTTCGATTGAATCCTACAATCCAAGATAACCTTTTGCGTTTGTGCAATATTCTGGGATTGGACGATAGCCTAGCCATGGATTTGAAAACTGTGCTAGAGGCTGGAATGTCTTGCCAAGTATTGAATGCCAAAAAACATGATGAAGAGTCTCGGATTATAGCTCGTGCTGGTTCTTTAGGTGCAATTACTATAGCAACTAACATGGCTGGACGTGGCGTGGATATAAAGTTAGGTGGAGAGATATCTGAGGACACTATCGCAAATGTCAACCGAGTACTTAAACGGTCCGGCAAATCTGATGCATTTGATATGACTCATGAGGACCGTAAAAAAGCGCTTCAATTGCTATCTGATGATGAACACGGAATATATGTAGAAGAAGTACAGACTTTTTTGAAGCATATGGAGGATGAGCAATTAGTAAGAGAATTAGGTGGTTTACACGTTGTTGGATCTGAACGACATGAAGCACGTCGTATAGATAATCAGCTGCGCGGGCGTGCTTCTAGGCAAGGAGATCCAGGGTCCAGTAGATTTTACTTGTCACTTGAAGATGAACTGATGCGAAGATTTGGCGGGGCTAATGTATCCAGTTTGATGGAAAAATTAAATATTGACGAGGCTATGCCTATAGAACATGGCATAGTGAACAAGAGTATCGAACAATCCCAGACCCGAGTTGAGGGAGCCAATTTTGATGTGCGTAAGCATTTGTTGGAATATGATGATGTCCTGAATGTGCAACGTACCAAATTTTATGATCAACGAGATCGTATATTTGGTAAAGAAGACTTAACTTCCGACGTTGCTGAAATGTTAGCCTCAGAAGTTCACCGTAGAGTGGCATTAGCCACCGAAGATGGAGAGGGATGGTGGCGTCTTTTGGCATGGCTTGACAATATACAGCCGACTATAGAGCGCAATGATGGAGATTTTTTCTTTTCATTTAGCATAGAATTATTATTAGATTCACTTGGTGAAACTATTCCAAGCCTAGGCAATTTGTGGTCAGCGCAACGGGAATCAGATGAGATGATGGATGTAGAGGATTTCAAGCGAATTGTTGCGGAAGAACGCAGCAATATCATCGAAGCTTTGTTGACAATTGCTCGCCGTGCTGCAGATCTTGCTCTAGAACGAATGCTTATAGCATATAGTGTTGAGATAAACAATTTGGAAGATCAGATACCAAGATTTGTCAATGAAAAATGCGAACTGGCAGAAATGGCATTTGAAGGTGCCGAAATGGAGGCGCGTGAACGTGGACAATCAATCGATTTGTCGCAGGTAGCTAAAGCCATGTTTGAAATGTCAGGTGTGTCAGACAACTTTAGTCGTTCAGAGTTAGATGTATTGTCATTTGACAATATCAAAGATGAGGTTTGTAATCGTATTCAAGATAAAATTGGCACAGACTTGTTGACAAAGTTTCATCGTAGATTAGAAAAACGTACTGGTCTAGAGATGGATATAGAAGTACCAGTCTGGAATGAACTAAATTGGGAAGACTGGAATGATGAAGTTCTTGAGATTGTGTCGGAAGCTCAAAACACTCGGATAGACAACCATATTAGTGAAATTACATTGGTTCTAGACAAACAATTGTCCAAACCAGAAGAACTTTCGCGTAGTGACATGGGGCGTTTGATACTGGAGATGGCTTATAGCAAAGACGTCGTGTTTCATGAAAAGAGTCGACAACGTTTGGTGCGCATGGAGCAGCGATTTCCTTATGTGTATCATGTAGAAGAATTACTTGCAGAAGAAGTGCAGCAAAGTTTGGTCAAACGCGTGTTGCAACATCTTCAGACAGCCACAGAACAACTCAAGATTGGTTGGGGTGAGTTGGAGATACAAAGATTACAATCTGCGAAATTATCAGACCTTAATGAAAATACTACTTTGTTGCTCCAAGAAGAGCTTGGGGAAGATGATTATAATTCTGTGAAATACAGTGATCTAAGCTCCCTTTCTGGAAGCTTTAAAGATCTAGCATGTTCAGCTCTTGGGCGTGGTGTAATGGTCGGATTGTATCGTCAGATATTGCTTTCAATTAGTAGCCAATTATGGGTTGATTACCTTACATCTATGGAAGCACTTAGGACGTCAGTTGGGTTAGAAGCTTATGCGCAACGTGACCCTTTGACTGCATACAAGAGCCGGGCGTTTGATTTGTTCAGACAGCTTCTTATTGATATGAGATCCTCGTTGGTCTCCCGTATGTTCACATCTACTCCTATAGAGCTCACTGGCGTTAATGTACAAGCTGTTGCAGAAGAGTCCGAAGTAGATACTAAAGTATTGCGTCGCAATGATCCATGTTGGTGTGGTAATGGCAAGAAATTCAAAAATTGTCACATGAACAAAACCAATAGAAGTGGTAACAAACCTCAACAACGTGCAAAGGCAGTACGTGCCGAGATCAAATAGCAATACTATGGTTAGATTTTAGATGGCTTTGGGACTAGGTTGGCATTTTGGGCAATAGTAAGTTCCTCTTTGTGATACAGTTGTGCGAATAATTGTAGAGTCACATGTTTGACATGGCTTTCCATGTTGACCATATACACTAAAGTGGTACTGGTGGCTTCCACCCTTATATACCCAATCAATACTAGAACCATTATGACGTATTCCATCACGAAGGACTTTTCGTATGTTTCTCCATAGATTTTGCGAGTCCGTTGTCGATATCATGTTACTCAGTATAGTAGGGTGTAATCCTGATAGATGAAGAGCTTCATCAGTATAAATATTTCCCATGCCGGCGAGGAAGTGTTGGTCTAATAGAAGGGGCTTTAACATTCGTCTGTGTTTACTTAACATTTCGAAAAAAACGGAGTGTGTAAATTGTTTGGACAGTGGTTCGGGGCCAAGCTTTGAGGTAATTATCTCGGCTGATGGAACTAGATATACTCGTCCGAATTTGCGTACATCCGTAAAGCGTAATTCTTGGTAGTTGTCAAAAGTTATTGTTGTGTGAGCATACTTGTCTATTGGTTTTTCTGGCGTGGCTATATATAGGTCGCCGCTCATTCGAAGATGTATTATCAATACATCTTTACTGAGTTGGAAAATGAGATATTTGCCTCGCCTACCCAACTTGGTGATTTGCTGCCCACAAATTCTTTGTCTGAATTCAACTGGATTTGGAGTGTATATATGACGTGGCCATCCGATGTGTACCTCTTTTATTGTACGATCTGTACAGGGTGCCTGTAATTGTCGTACTCGAGTTTCTACCTCTGGAAGTTCGGGCATTATAAGGTTTGAATCTCATTTTGTGAAAATACGGTTTACTAAATAGAGCTCCTCGGACAGGACTTGAACCTGTAACCAATCGGTTAACAGCCGATCGCTCTGCCAATTGAGCTACCGAGGAATGCTTGGCGATTATAGCTGGCGTATTAGCGCAATGTCAAGGCTTGATTAGATAGTTCTGGTGTGACGAAATGGTTTTCCAAGTTGGTTCACTTGTGTCTGCAACTATGCGTGGTCATTTAGTTATGATCATAATGAGTCATCTTCAATCCAGATTGCAGCATCTTCAGGTAGTTTCAAGTTGATCTTTGTGCCTACCTTGGGTATGATCGATGGAGTTGGAACTTCAAATCTAAGCTGTAATCCGTTTGATACTATTATCTTCAAATCTACTAGTGCACCCCGAAATGATACATTAGTTAATATCCCTGACAATGTGCCATATTCTGATAATTGTGCTCCTCGTGGTCGTACAAGTATCCGTGGATGTTTAATGTGTTTAGGTGGTGGTTGAGATATCGGTATCAAACTGTTTTCTGAAATCTTTACTCCCTTGTTGATATCAACAGATACTACAGATGTTTTCAAAATATTAGTTAGTCCAAGAAAACGTGCTATGAATGTAGATGCTGGATGCGCATAAATATCCCTAGGACTACCTATTTGTATTAGTTTTCCAGTATTCATTATGACTACACGATCAGCTATTGCAAAAGCTTCGTCTTGATCATGAGTTACATATATAACAGTTTGCTCAAGATCAGTAAGTATTTGACGTAATTCATGTAACAATTGCTCGCGCAAATTGCGGTCAAGTGAACCTAGTGGTTCATCTAGCATTAGCAATCTTGGGTTCGGTGCAATTGTACGGGCAAGTGCTACTCGTTGCTGTTCTCCACCAGAAAGACTTAGTACATCTCTATCTGCTAAATCTCTCATTCCAACTATATTGAGAATTGCAGACACTTGTTTATCAATTGCTTCTGGCTTCATTTGTAATTGCTTCAATCCGAATGCTACATTACCAAACACGTTGCGGTGAGGGAAAAGGGCATTGTCTTGGAACATCAGTCCGAAATTGCGTAGATGTGGTGGCACGCTTGTCAGTGAGATGCCATTCCATCGTATCATACCCGTGTTAGGTTTTTTAAGTCCAGCAATTATACTCAGTAGTGTAGATTTTCCACAGCCACTTGGTCCTAATATGGCAATAATTTCTCCTTTTGCTACTGAGAATGTTATCTTACTCAAAGCTTCTATACTGCCGAATGATTTTGAGACATCTATTATTTCCAGCATGATCTACACCTTATGATTAGAATTCTGATATTGCGTTTGGTCGAATTGCTTCTATAAAAAATATGCTTGTTCCGCAAAAGATCATTAGCAGTGTGCTTAAAGCCATAGCTTGGCCATAATTTAGAGCTCCGGGTAGCGAAAGATAGCGATATATTGCCATCGGTACTGTGGTAAATTCAGGGCGAGACAAAAGTATAGTTGCTCCAAATTCGCCTATTGAAATTGTAAATGCAAAAGCACCAGCGACTAGTATTGCTCGACCAATGATTGGTAGATCTATTTCGCGCCAAACCTGTATTGGGTTGGCGCCGAGTATGGCAGCGGCTTTTCGTAGTTGCGGATTGATGATAGTCCATGAGGGAAGCAGGCTACGTACTACAAAAGGAAAAGCTACTAGCGTATGAGCTAAGGGTATTAGCAATGAAGATGTATGCATATTAAATGGTGCTCGACTGAATACTAGCAAAAAACCGAGTCCTAAGGTTACTGCCGATGTTCCCAATGGAAGCATTAATATGGGTTCTAACATTTGTGCTAGTTTAGTTTTGCGTGCTAGTATCCATGTAGTAGGCAATCCTATTGCCAAAGCACTTATCATGGTAATCATTGCGTTCCTTAACGAGAATATGATTGTTTCAATTGGAGTTACGAAGAAGATTGAATGTCTTCTGTTTATAAAAAGTTCGCGATAATAGTTTAGTGTGAAACCTGTACTGGCATTTTCGCGTTCTCCGCGATCAGGTTCAAACTTGAATACAGAACTGAAAGCTAAAGTTATCAGAGGTAGTACCAATACGATAATTAATATTGCAATCAAGATACCAACAGATATACGTGTTTTCCAATTAAGCTGTTGTCTTCTAATTGATGGCAAGCGATTTGTTTTCAAAGGCCGATGTGTTTTCCGAGTAAAACGCGTATACAACACAGTTAATACCAACGTGCACATAAGTTGCAACACAGATAGTAAGGCTGCCATTTCTAAGTCAAAGAAATTAATTGTTTGCCGATAAATTGCTACTTCGAGTGTTGAGAATATTGGTCCTCCGAGTATAAGTATTACACCAAAAGAAGTGAAATCAAATATGAATACCAAGAGAGCAGCTGAAACAATAGCTGGTGTGAGCAGTGGCAAAGTTATACCTAAAAAAGCTTTCAAACGAGTGGCACCAAGACATCGAGCAGCTTGGACCAGTTTTGGGTCCATGAGAGTCCAGTAGTCACCAACTAGTCGTAGTATTATCGTTGTGTTGTAGAAGACGTGTGCTATTAGTATTGCCCACAGAGTGTGATTAAGAATTATTGGAGCAGTGTCCAAGTTTAGCCAGTTCATTAGAGCTCTATTTATCCATCCGTTTGGACCTAATGTTGATGTGAAGCTCGCAGCTATTACAACCGTAGGTAATACAAAAGGTATTGCTGTGATAGCCCTAAGAACATTTTTGCCCCAGAAATTGTAGTGCGCTAATAGATAGGCGCCTGGAAGTCCGATGACTAGAGTGAGTATTGTGGAAAGTGTTGCTTGCCATATGGTAAACCATAGAGTCTTAACCACATAGGGTTGTCTGACGAGGTCCAGGAGTTGTGAGAGACTGTTTATGCCTACTAGACTTTTGCCGAGAATTGTTGCCAGCGGATAGAAATAAAATAGAGTCAGGAACGCCAGTGGTACTATCCACAACAGAGCGTATTCAGGGTGAAGAGACTTATTGGTTTTATTGCTCACCTTGATCAATTCAACATGAGGGCACTCCAGGATTTGATCCAACTTTCTCTGTGAGTATCGATGTCTTCTGGAGATACTATAGATGGATTGCTTGCTAGTTGTGCATGTTCAATGAATTCCAATGGTAATTCAGCTTCAGTGTTTACAGGAAACATAAACATTTGCATTGGTATATCTTCTTGGAAAGTTTCGCTTAGCATAAAATCAATCCAAGCTTCTGATAGAATACGGTTCGTCGTGCCATTCAATATTCCGACGAATTCTATTTGTCGAAAGCAAGTTTCATTTGCTACTATACTGCCAGTCGGTGCTTCTTCAATTGGCTCAGTCGCGAATATGACTTCAGCAGGAGGGCTCGAAGCATAAGATACCACTAGAGGATAATCGCCTTTCCCGCTACTGCCACTAAATTCAGTGTAGTAAGCAGTTTCCCAGTTTTCCACTATTTTTACGCCATTGTTCTTTAGATCTAGCCAATAATCCAGGTATTCCTCTGGCCCAAAATGGCCTATAGTTGCCAAAAGAAATGCTAAACCAGGTGAAGAAGCAGCTGGATTTTGTACCACTAGTAGATTGGCATAATCAGGATTTGTTAGGCTTTGTAGGGAGTCGGGTATTTCTATATTATTATCATTGAAGTATGACTTATCATAGTTGATACACACGTCTCCATAATTAATTGGAGTTACACGTTGTTGTGTGTCTAACAAGAATTCGTTTGCTACACTAGATGAAAATGGCGATTCATATTTTTCCAGAATATTGTTATCGAGTGCTCTAGTTAGTAGAGTGTTGTCAATACCATAGAGGACATCCGCGAGAGGATTGGTCTTATTAAGTATCGCCAAATTTACAGTTGTACTTGCATCACCTGAATTCAATATATTCACTTTCACATTGTGCTGTTCCTGAAAACTAGATAGCACTTCCTCAGATACTGCAAAAGAATCATGCGTCATTATTGTTAAAGTTAGCCTATCTTGTGGTTCAGATATTGCATTGTTACATGACGTTAGAGATAGAGTGCTTATAAAAGCTGCTAATATAATCATTGTTTTTGCTGCTATGTTCATTTGTGGCTCCTGATTACAGTACAGATTAATAATCCTTTTTCTATTTGAATTTTTGCTTGTCTTGAAACGAGTTTATTGCTAATACTCAATGTTGCTCCTAAAATGAGCGTGTTGTTATCTAATTGGTATTCTAGACCAGAGGCAGTTACTCCAACAACAGTATCGCTTACTGGGATGAACGAGACTGTGTCTCCTGGTGTTCCATTGATCAAGTATGTATCTCCAGCACGTACAAGACTTATCTCCTGATTGCTATCCAGTATACGAATACGCGCTGCTTCGAATCTATTGTGCGCTAGCAACATTATATTTCCCAAAGTATGATCCCATCGTCCTCCAAGTGCAGACAAAACAATCACTTCTTTCACGCCTTTTTTTATAGCAAGGGTAATTGCAAGCTCCAGATCAGTTTCATTTTTCCGGACGGGATAGGTTAATACTTCGGTCCCAAGTGTGATCAATTCGTTGAGTGCAGACTGCGAAATTGAGTCTAAATCACCAATAATCACTTGTGGAGTCCAACCGGCGTCTAGACAATGTTTGCCTCCTCCATCTGCCGCTATGAGTAAATCTTCTGAGGAGATAATTGAAGTGAGATCACTCCGGACAGATTGGTTGCTATTAGCAATTATTATGGCTCGTTCAAATTCTGTCATACTAAACCGTCTTAAAAATAATAACGCCTCCAGACTTTTGTTTGAGAGGCGTATAAAAGCGATGTTTCCCTTCGCTGGCATTACCCAGATCAGGTTCTGTGGGTCGCAGGATACAATCTGCCTCTCAGTCTGATCAATCAGACTCCCCAGTTATTGGTTGTCGTTCGCCGAAGTGTAACAGCTGTGCATTGTGGTGTCAATCGGTTGCTCTACGTCACCACGCCGCATATAATGCCCAATACAATATTCTAACAAATGGTTCTCTATGTCTGAGAGATTGTACCTAATTGATGGTCATGCATTAGCCTATCGCACTTATTTTGCCCTAACAGGGTCAGGATTCCAAGGTACTTCGCGTAGCGGAGAACCCACAGCTGCTGTATTTGGATTTACATCAGTTTTGTTACGCCTAATTGAAAAAGAATCACCTGACTATCTTGCAGTAAGTTTTGATGTGGGCAAGACATTTCGTGATGAAATGTTTCCGGAGTACAAAGCCACAAGGGAAAAGATGCCAGACGATTTACGGCCACAGATTGAGCGTATTCAGGAAGTTGTAGATGCTTTTAATATACCGGTCTTTGTGAAAGAAGGTTATGAGGCTGATGACGTTTTGGGGTCTCTAAGCCGGATCGCTACTAAGCAAAAAGTGCATGTAGTCATAGTCACAGGTGACCGCGATTTGTTGCAATTAGTGAATAAGGATGTGTCTGTGAGTCTTCCGGGACAAAGCCTGGCTGACGCAAAACTCTATAGTCCTAGTGATGTAGCACAGAAATTTGGAGTCACTCCGGACCAATTTGTGGATTACAAGTCAATGGTTGGTGATAAATCAGACAATATTCCTGGTGTTGCAGGAGTTGGCGACAAAACTGCCAGGAGACTTTTACAGCAATATTTAAATTTGGAAAACATATATTCTAATTTAGATAAAATTGAACCCCGTTTCCAGAAAAAACTTGCTGCCAACAAAGAAAACGCTTTTCTATCCAAAAAGCTTGCTGCCATAGTTACTGATTTAGAGCTAGATTTTGATCTGGGCGCTTGTAGTGCTCCTGCGCATGGCAATTTTGATATTAAAAAAGTAGAACAACTATTTCGCGATCTTGATTTTCGAACGCATCTCAAGAAAGTTGCAATGTTGGCGAGAGATCCTATTGCTGACGTAGAACGAGATGGTCGGCAATTGAGTTTATCGTTTGGGACAGGTGAGGATAAACGATCTGGTTATGACGTGACATTAGCTGGTTCTACCAAAACTATAGTCGTAGATACCATTGAAGGGTTAGAAAACCTAACTGAATATCTTTCTAATGCTGAAACAATTGCGTTTGATACAGAAACTACATCAACAAATGTTATGGATGCTGAGCTAGTAGGAATTTCTTTGTCTGTAGAGAGTGGAAAAGCTTTTTATATTCCTGTGGGACATGTTTCTGAAATGGCTCCGAATGGCCAACTTAAATTGAAGCAGGTTTTGGAGGCATTGTCTGGATCATTATGTGATCGTTCGATCAGTAAGGTAGCTCATAATGCTAAATATGATTATGTAATACTGAAAAGACTAGGTCTAGTTGTGGACCCTATCAGTTCTGATACGATGTTGTCAGAATGGATTTCTGATCCAAGTTCTCGCAACAAGTCATTGAAAAATTTGTCACTTGTACGTTTGGGGATTGAAATGCAGGGTATTGAGGAGTTGATTGGTAAGGGTAAAAATCAAAAAAATATGTCACTTGTGCCAGTCGTAAAAGCGTCTGTCTATGCGGCGGCTGATGCGGATATGACATTACGCCTCTATTCTATATTGAATGAAGAACTACAAGAAAGTGATACGACAAACTTGCTTAATATGGAGATATCATTGATTCCGTTGCTTGCTCAAATGGAAATGACAGGAGTGTTACTAGATACGAGTTATTTGAATAATCTTAGTAGTGATTTGGATACACAGATAGGACTATTGACTGGTGAGATTAAGGAGATGGTAGGGTACGATTTCAACTTGAATTCTACTCAGCAACTTTCCAGTGCTCTGTTTGACCACATGGGCATATTACCGCCACGAGGTACTCGTCGTACTGCTTCCGGACACTATTCTACAGCAGCGGGTGTTCTATCTTCTTTATCCGAAGATTATGAAGTTGTGCGTAAGGTATTAGACTATAGGGAGATAGCAAAACTGAAATCCACATATGTTGATGCACTGCCTATGACAGTGAATTCGGCTACAGGTCGGGTGCATACCTCTTTCAATCAAACAGGAACAGTCACCGGTAGATTAGCTTCATCTAGTCCGAATTTGCAGAATATTCCAATTCGCAGTGATGTAGGCCGGCAAGTGCGGAGGGCTTTTATTGCCCCAAGTGGATCAAAGTTAGTTGCAATGGATTATTCGCAGATTGAATTGCGGATTGCAGCTCATCTCTCGGGTGATGAGTTCCTAACAAATGCATTTCAAAATGGTGTTGATATCCATTCGTCTACTGCATCAGCTGTTTTTGATGTTGCTTTGGATGACGTTAACTCGGAACAGCGTAGACAGGCGAAAGCAGTGAATTTTGGCTTACTTTATGGAATGGGACCATATAGGTTGGCGCAATCTACTGGGATAACTTTAGGTGAGGCGGAAGAGTTTATAGAGACATATTTCCAGCGTTTGCCAGGTGTGAAGAAATATCTGGATGAAATACGAGAGTTCGCACAACAGAATGGCTTTGTGCAGACTTTGGAGGGACGTAAGCGCTATTTTCCATTACTAAAATCTGAAAGTGGTGGAGATCAGGCTGCTCGTGCTCGTGCTGAGAGGGAGGCTGTCAATGCTCCAATTCAAGGCACCGCTGCTGACATAATTAAGAGGGCTATGATTGAGGTTGGCCAACTTATTAAAGTTGATATGCCAAATGTGTGTCTATTGTTGCAAGTTCATGATGAACTTCTTTTCGAATGTTTTGATGGTGAAGTGGAAGAGCTAGTGCAGATGGTTCGTCCGGTTATGGAATCTGCTTACAAATTGTCTGTGCCACTCAAGGTTGATGTTAATGTGGGGCAGAATTGGGAACAGATGCAAGTATTTAGTGTTAAGTAATAACAATTCAATTATGATCACATGGCTGCCGATAGCATCTGGTATTCTCGCAGTATTTTTCTGGGGTGTTTCATTTGTTGCTATCAAAATCGCATTACCCCAAATGACACTTGAGACCATGATTTTCTTTAGGCAGTTTTTAGGTACTCTAACAGTTGCTATTATTGTCGGATTGCGTGGTGAATGGCAACTGCCTTCAAGCAGCAATTTTCGCCGTATATTTCTTGCGAGTTTTGTTGGCATAGTGCTACATCAATGGTTGCAAGCACAGGGAATGCTTACTACAACTGCTATAGTAACCTCGTGGCTGTCAGCGCTTGCACCTATTCTAATTGCTTGTATTAGTTGGGTATGGCTCCGTGAGCAATTTGTTGCTGTTCAAGCAGTTTGGCTGTTGATAGCAGGTCTAGGAGCGGTGTTAGTAGTATCGGGTAGTTGGCAAGGTTTACTTCAAGGTGAGTTTGGAGGAATAGGCACTGTGTTAGTACTGTCTAGTGCGGTTGTATGGGCATTGTATTCCATTATGCTAAAGAGCTTATTGTATAAAAGCAATTTAGGAATGACTACACTCAGTGTGCTATTGTTAGGTTTGTTGATGCTAATACCGGTATTTGTTTATAGTGAGGGCTGGAAAGATATTCGCGGGATTAGTTCTTCAGGCTGGATTTCAGTAGTCATTTTGGGGGTTGGTAGTACTGGTCTGGCTTCGATACTTTACAATTATTCTTTAAAACATATATCTGGAACTCTAGTAGCATCACTTCAATATCCTGAACCTCTAATAACTGTAGCTGTTGCTAGTTTATTGCTTCACGAGACTTTTACATTACCTATGTCAATCGGCGGTTTATTAATACTGTTTGGGGTTTGGCGGGTCCAGAGTTCAGATGTATATATCAATAATTAGAAACTTCAGTTTTGAATTCTGGCAAATTCAGCCATAGGCAAGACTGTAGCACCCCAGATGTAATTTTGAGCATGACTAGGGGCTCCTGTCTCCGAATCATAAAACTCCCAGAAGTTTTGTGTTCCTCCATCAATTATTTTTTTGACCAGGGGACGCGTTATATGCTGTGCTTCATTAATAAAATTATAATCCACCAGACCTTTTACTACTAGAGTAGTAAGGCTCGGCCACATTCCGCCTTGCCACCGGCGTGCGCTTCCATAGCCATTCTCTCTTTTACCCAGTGAAGGCAACCCAAACCCAGAGTGAAAATCTCCATTAGGAGCTAAGTGTCTGTTCACCAGCTTCTGTGCCTGGTTAGCTGAAGGTATTTCCGCATAGAGTGGCATGAGTCCGCCAATATCGCGTACTCGTACTTGACCTCCACGTCGAGATATTCCGTAATAGAAGCTATCTTCTTCATTCCACATAAGACTATTCATTAGATTTGATAGATGGGATGCACGAGTATTGAAAATCTCCGCGCGGTTATCTCCTAGCTCTATTGCCATATGATAGAGTGCTCGATCATTAGCTACCAAGTAAGCATTTAAGTCCACCGCACACTGGTTTTGTGCACCATCTGTAGATGTCCAGGTGATTAATTCAGCGTCATCTCTTACAGATTCCCAATGATTTTTCCAAAAGAACATGCCCTGGCATCGGTCGTGGTCACGGCGATTGGAGTGTAACCACCACCAGTCATCATTTTTAGCGCCAGCCTCGAATGAATCCTTTAAAAATGTTTTATCTCCACACTTTCTATATATTTGTAATGCTTCCCATGCGAGTACTGGTAAGGTTATGTTGGTAGTTGTTATAGCTCCAGGGCCCGTTTCTGCGGTTACCAAATATGGAAACCCACCATCTGAATTCTGAGCGTAATAAAAAGCTCGCAACATGCCCTGTGCTTCTGAGCATTTACCCAAACTAGCATATGCTAATGAAGCGAGATTTTCATGCGCATGATTTCGGATGGATTGAAACCAATATGTTCTCGGTTGGCCTTCAGCTACAGGAGTGAATGAATAGTATACACGGCCTCCAATTCTTTTCTGGATAAAAGGCTTGTCTAAGAAGTCACTTACGGATTTGCGTAAATCGGTATTAGATAAAGATGCAGGTCTTATTTCATTTGGAGCATTTGTGCTCTTGCCTGGAATATTAATGGATTGTCCTACCCATATAAAGTTTGCGTCTGCGATTTGGTTGTGCGTAGTTAATATAGTGACTGTGGTGCCATAACGTGCTGCTATTGTCGATAGATTATCCCCAGGCTGTACTATATGTATAACTTCGTCTGTAGCAGATACTTGTTCTGGAGCTACAAATAGGTTTGCACATATTAGTACTAGTATTAATATGCGCAAACCTATTGTCACGTAAAATATTGTGGTTTTCATTTTATCTAAACTTAGCTTGTATCTACTGAGGTTTTCTCGTATCTATAATGTTCCAAATATATTTCTATCGTGGTGACCAAGAAGATCATAACCACTGGACCATATATTACCCCTAAGAATCCAAAAAGTCTTAGCCCTCCAAGGGCACCAATTAATACGAGAGCAGGATTCAGGCTAGCTTCCTTTGGTACAAGCATTGGTCGCAGAAATGTATCTATGTTGCTGACAACTAGAAGACCTCCTAACAAAACTAGTAGTCCTTGCCATATGCTACCAAAAACTATTAGTGTGATACCAGCAGGGATAGTGATTACATTTACCCCAAGTGGTAATAGTGCAAACACAACACATAGTAAAGTCCAAAAAGCCACATATGGTACGCCTCCGACCGCAAGAAAAATACCTGCTGCAGCTCCTTGTGCTAACGCAATGACAAAAACGCCGCGTACCATAGCACGAGCCATGGATGTTATACGTTGAATGTATTTTTGATCAAGTTGATCGTCTAGTGGACTGAGATCCTTCACTATTTGGAACGCTTTTGGTGTGATAGGCAGCAAAGTAATCAGAACAGAGACAAAAACTATTGCTTGAGTAATTATCTGAATTGATGAGGTGCCAATACTAAGGGCATTATTTGCAATGTATGTACTAATAGGACCTACTGTTTTCTGGACGCTAGTAATTAGCGCTTCCTCAGTCAGTTGATAATCTACCAGTGGTATCGCACTTAGTAGTGTGTTGGTTTGTGAGATTGCATTAAGCAATGTGAGATTATTTCCGGTAACAAGTCTACTGACGTCTTGAGTGAATTGTAGAGATTGCTTGATTGTAATATTGCCTACTAACCACAATGGTGCAAGTAGACTTATAGCTATAGCTATCATTGTAATCATCATTGCTAGAAATTTATATCCACGACACCATCGGAGGAACCGCAAGTATAGTGGCCGATACATGATTGCGGCCAAAACTGCGAGCACTATGCTGGAAAGGTAAGGGCGAATGGTAACGTAAGTTAGGTAGCATGCTATTAGCACTACTATATAGAAAAAATTACGGGTTTTACTAGTAATTATGCTCATGACATTATCAGTATACGTTATATGTGACTTTTTTTCAGAAATTGCTTTGACTGATGGTTGCAGAATTATCTACAAGCACTTTGAGATGCTTTCCAGAGTGTGTCCATCTTATCTGTTGGAAACATTGAGGTATTATCAGCTATGCTAATATCAGTTGCTGTTCGCACGGTGAAGTTGACATCTGATCCCTCATCAAGCACCCATGTTATAGTGTTTCCTTGCGATATAACGGTACCATCCCACATATTATAGTTACCTTCAGCATCATACTTCAGATTTACTATTTTCCCGTTGTTCAGAATGCGGTGTGCATATCGTTCGGAGCCAATTCTTAGCTCTATGTTCTCAAATGATGTCTCATATATACCATCGTTAGGAGCATTTGTAGTCAACCGAACTATGTAACCTCCATCTTCTGCAAATTGTCTTTCAACAGATATTACATCGAGTGCAGGTTTTAGGTTGCCTATATCCCCAGCAGCATCGTATATGGTCTGGCTTAATATATCCCCATCTTTTGTGCGAATCTCCGCAGCATCAGTATTAGTGTCATAAAGTAGGTTACTCTCTGGTTTAAGTTTGGACGATACACTAAGTATTTCTGGTGGGGGATATCTATGGACAATTAGTAAGCGACGTGTACCGCTTGTGAGATTGACAGGGCCCTGGATTCTAACTGGGCCACCTCGCGTTTCAATTTCTAGGTTTTTCTCTCCTGACACCCAATTGAATCGATAGACAGCAGCCTCGTCATTTTGCCCGGTTTCTTCATTGAATACTGGGAACACACATACATCTGGAATTTTTTTTGGTAGCGGCGTTGATGTTGTATCTGAGGGGACAGATGTTGTGATAGCTGTTCCGAAAAGTGTGGGAGTTGGTCCTCTTACAGAGTCTTCATTAAATCGGTTTCCTGGATTTACTTGGCAGCTGATAATGCTTAGAGCTCCAAAAAGTCCAAGAACAAACCTGCTTGCTGTTTTACATATATGGGTCATGATCTTCTATATATTTTACAAGCAATGGTCTGATGTGCATTATCTAATTTGCTAAAATGAATGTTGTAATACAACAAACACTATGTCCTGCGGCTTTATGTAAATGGATTGGCTAATTATATCGCCAGCATATTCAGATTCTACTGTACATTGCATTTCGGGAATGTCACTGAAAACGAAATTTTCACTTAAATTATCGTCTGGTGGAGTCCACTGATTCCAATAGGTTTGCACCCATCGGACACCTTGGTCAGTACAGGTGATTTTTACCATGTGTCCAGGTATAAAGAGACCATTTTTGTCGAGTATGCGTCCAGCAACAACACCAGTACCCGGTAGTGGTGAGTACCACAATTCTGGATTACGAGTTGACATGTAATTTCTGGCATCGTCAATTCTTATTTCGAGGTGGAGATGTGGTGCTAATGCTGCGCCTGATTCGCCTACTTTTCCAACAATGTCTCCTTGTGTTACTTTTTGTCCAATTTTGACATCAGTTTCGCTTAAGTGAGCATATAGTGCGTAAACCTGCCTGTCATTCCATTTTTGATCCAGACTCAACACTATGAGGTTGCCATAGAATTCGTTTCTGAACCCAAAGAGTTCAGTATCATCATTTCCTGAATAGATTACTGTACCATTACCAATAGCTACTACCATAGAGCCTTTATCATTGGCTAAATCTACACCTAAGTGGGGTGCTAAGAGTCCATCCCAGGTCATACCATAACGGTAGTGTGAAACCGGATAATTGTTGCCTTCCAACATTGGACGTCCATAGAACAAGTGTGTTTCATTTGCAAAATCCTGTCTCGGCAATGGTAATTGCTCTGGATGTGCTTTAGGTACTATAGGAGTGCGAGTGGGTGTAACTGTAGGTGTATACGTAGCGGTATAGGTGGGAGTTAACGTTGGTTCTTTGGTCTCCGTAGGAATTGGAGTAATAGTAGGACTAGTACGTTGCGGCGGTAATGGCGGCGGTAGAGTTTTTTGATAGGCAACAAAAGTGGCAGTTATCGCTGTGTCAGTGTTGGCTACCGTATTTTTGTCTTGATCTTGGTAATTGCAAGCGCAAAGGATCTGCAGCATCATTAAATAAAATAATGTTGTGTTATTCCACCTTTGTGTAATGTGTTTAATTATTTTGGTGTAGGAGTTGTAATGGGTGTAGGAGTCCATGTTGCAGGCGGATTAACATTTACAAATTCTATCCAATTCAGTATGTCTGGCAATATAGTGATGTCCTGTCTCTGGATAGTTCCTCCTGTGTTTACCCCAACAGTATATATGCCTGGAGGCAAATCAGCCAATACAAAATTTTCGCCCAGAATTTCATCTGGGTTTACCGGACCTTCGGCATATGTGGTTAAGTAGCGACGCACAGGACTAATATCTGTTTCATCTAATTTCTTGGAAATCACTGTGATATTCACTAGTGGAATAAGTTTGCCATCGTTGTCTGTTATTCTACCAGCTAGTGTACCCCAATCGGGGTATGGGCGGATCCACAACTCTGGATTTCTTGTTGAGAGATAATCATTGTGTCCAATGCGTATTTCCATGTGCAAATGGCTACCACCTTTAGCTACTCCTGCTCCACCTACAGTTCCTAGTATTGTTCCCGTTTCTACGGTTTGTCCCTTCGAAACTAGAATAGTATCAAGATGACCGTAGAGGACAAACACCGGCTGATGTAGAAAATGATCGAACGCATGGACAATAATGGCTCTGCCGTAAAAATCTTTTGTTGGACCTAATTTAGCATAATAATCACTGCCTGCAAAAACAACCTTTCCAGATATTGCGGACTTGATTGGTGTGCCTAATGAATTGACGAAATCGACACCATGATGCACTCTTAATGTGCCTCCTTGTGTAGACCCATATCTATATGTTGGTATGACGTAGTCATTGTATTCATCTGAGATTGGGCGGTCCAGCCAGAAATGAGGCGCAGGCAGGTCAGAAATCGGCAAGTAGGTTGGCACGATAGTGCTTGTGGCGCTAGGATCTCGAGTGGGAAACATAGTAGGCGTTGGAGTATTAGTTGGTGTGGATGTCGACGTATTAGTAGGAGTTGAAGTTGCTGTCATAGTAATAGTGTTGGTGGGGCTGATGGTTGTAATAGTAGCCGTGTTTGTAAATGTGGCACTAGCATATTTTACTTCCGGGGGCCGGAGTGTTGAATTGGGTTGTAGATTGGGTTGACTGCAAGATGTGAAGTTCAATACAAATAGTGTAATACATATCTTTAACCAGTTTGATGTCATTGATGGTATTCGCAAATTATTTGTATGAGACTCTGAAGGACGCACGTGAGCAATACGAAAATTCTATCAGATTATTTCGAGCGGTATTTGTATAATTATACACTTAGTGTTGCGGTAGAATATTAAATAATGAATTACAAGCGTTTATTTATAGCGGTGAAGAGACTTCAGCAAAAATCTTCTGCACTTTACGAAGATTATATACCTGTAATAGTGTTAGTCTTGATGGTGGCAGCAAGCATTGCTTGTGTTCGACATGAAGTTAATAATATGGAAGATGTGGATGGGCGGGTTACCCCAGTGGGAAACAATGAGGATAATCCTCGGACGTTGCCTGGCACTTATATGCCAGGTATGGTACGTGAGATGGTGTATTCTACTGTGGTTGTCAGTGGTACACCTACTCCCGATGTAACGCGTCCTGCTCAAGTAGTGCCGGCAGCGAAGAATTATGTGGTGAAATCTGGTGACACTTTGAGTGCAATAGCACGTATGTACAAGGTGTCTGTTAGAGCCCTACGAGAAGCAAACAATTTGCCAGCAAACGACATGTTGGTGTTAGGACAATCCTTGGAAATACCAGATAATTATCTCCCATTAGGGTCTAATCATAAGCTTATTCCTGACTCTGAACTGGTCTATGGACCAGGCCAAATAGGATTTGATATCACAGAGTACTTGAGCAAATGGGACAGTTATTTGAATGCAGTTAGTGAAACAGATCACCGTGGAATCACTAGAAATGGATCCGAAATCGTTAAATATGTAGCTGAGAATTACTCAGTTAACCCCCGCTTATTGATTGCTATTTTAGAGCAACAGACTGGTTGGGTTATGGGATCCAATGCAGGTGATGTTTCGCTAACATATCCCTTTGGATATGTTCGACCAGGATACAAAGGACTCTTAAGACAATTGTCGTGGGCGGCTGACACTCTAAATTATGGTTTTTACGGATGGAGAGAGGATACTTTGCAAGTGCTAGATTTGATAGATGGATCGCAGTTAGCAATTGCGCCCGGTCTCAATGCTGGTACAGTAGCCGTACAATTTTATTTTAGTAAGATGTATTCTTCTGATATCTGGCCCGACATTGTTAGTGAGAGTGGCTTTGATAGACTTTATGCCGAAATGTTCGGTAGTGCGTTTGGATATGCCTATGAACCGTTATTACCTTCATATTTAGAGCAGCCGGACTTTGAATGGCCTTGGGATAGAAATGAGGTATGGTATTTTACAGGAGGACCTCACGGAGGTTGGGATTCTGGTAGTGCTTGGGCGGGAATCGATTTCGGTCCGCCTGGCGGTGCAAGTGGATGTCAAGTTGTTCAAGCGTGGATACGTGCGTCTGCTGATGGGCAAATAGTACGATCGTCCGAGGGTGCAGTGGTTCAGGATTTTGATGGTGATGGGTATGAGCAAACCGGCTGGAACTTATTGTATATGCATATCTATTATGCTGACAGAGTGCAAGTTGGGAAGACTTTGAAAACTGGCGACTTAATTGGTCACCCATCATGTGAGGGTGGTTATTCTAGTGCCACACACTTGCACTTTGCAAGGAAATATAATGGGGTGTGGATTGCAGCAGATGACCCGGAAGTACCATTTAATCTAGATGGTTGGTTGGTTAGATCAGCGCGAAGGGAGTATGATGGATGGCTTGTCAAGGATGATAAATGGATAGAGGCTTTATACTATCCTGGCAGTATTAATGCAATAATTTTATCTCCCTGACAAATATGATGCGTAAATATATTAGCAAACAACCGGATGATATAAGGTTTATGTTTAACCTTATTGCTTATCGTTATAATCTTATGAATCGCCTAATGACATTTGGATATGATAAGTCTTGGCGTCGTTGTTTGACAAATCAGACTAGATTGCTGAACAAGGGACGTGTGTTAGATATAGGTACAGGCACAGGAGATCTTCCATTAGAAATGGTATCTGGTCAGACTGACATAATATGTGTGGGCGCAGATTTTTCCGAGAACATGTTGCGTGTCGCTCGTACTCGCAGAAATGCGGATAGTGTTTGTTGGTTAGCTGCTGACTCACTTAATTTGTCGTTTCAAAAAAACAGTTTTGATGTGGTGATGTCTGCATTTCTCATGCGCAATGTGGCCAGTGTAAAATCGGCACTTAAGGAACAGTATCGTGTATTAACTGAAGGGGGTAAATTGTTGTGTCTGGATACTAGCCCATTACGACAAACATGGCTAAGATTGTTACTTAAGCCTTATTTCTTTGGTGTGATTCCATTGGTGGGACAGTTAATAACTGGACATGGTGCAGCCTACAAATATTTTTCTGAATCAACGTCTGAGTTCTTGTCGGCAGAGGATTTGGCGGAATTGATTTCTAGTGTGGGTTTCAGAAATGTAGGTTTTAGTAAGGTAATGTTAGGGTCTGTAGCGTTTCATTGGGGCATGAAATGAACCAGTACTCTCCCGAAGCTGCTTCGAGAGGAGAGCCTTCCTATGTATGGAGGCAAGGTCAACAGCGACGTTTGCAAATGATGCTGTCTGCACTACCTGTGCACACTGGGAGCCGTATCTTAGTAGATGGCTGTGGGTTGGGTGTGTATGTACGTGAGTTAAGTCAATTTTATAAAAATGTACATGGACTTGATATTGAAATATCACGTTTGGCATCTTCTGTTGTAGATTCAGACCTTTTGGTTGCTGGTCAGTGCGAACATCTGCCATATGCGGACGGTTGCTTCGATTATGTGATTTCGCATGAAGTTCTAGAACATGTTCAAGATGACAATATGGCGGCCAGTGAAATTATACGTGTGTTACGGCTACCGGACAAAGAAAACGGTATTGACGGAGGAAGAGCTATAATTTTCGTTCCGAACCGGTGGTATCCTGTGGAAACACACGGAATTTACTGGCGCGATAAATACCATTTTGGGAATGTCCCTCTCATTAATTATCTGCCTGATTTTTTGCGTGATATTTTGGCGCCACATGTACGCACGTACTTACCTTCCGAAATTATAAGTTTGTTTAGTGGACTGCAGGCGAAAATAGTTTCACATACTGTAATTTTTGGGGGATATGACAACCTTGTGTCTAAATGGGGTGTTATTGGTAGGATGATTAGATATGGATTGCAAGCCCTTGAGGGAACTTCTTTACGATGGTTAGGTCTATCGCATATGGTCGTGATAGAAAGAAATTCACCAGAATCAGGTGACTAAATATTAGGAATGATTCTAATATACTAGTACTATAATCATAGAATGCCTAACTCAATACATATTGTTCGTGACAGGCGTGCACGCCGTCGTCGTGCTAAAAGTGGTCTACGTAGTATGAGGCCGTGGTTTGTTGGATTATTACTAATGGTTGTAATGATTGTATTCGCATCCATGACTGCTGGAGCAGTAGTCATGCTGGGAGTATATTCCGAAATTGTTGTTGATTTACCCAGTGCCGAGTCTCTAGAATTAGCATTCCAGACTTCCAGTAATCAGTTTTTTCAGACTACAAAGATTTTTGATCGTACTGGCCAGTATGTTTTATATGAAGTGATTGATCCTCGTGCTGGAGACCGACAGTGGTTGGATCTTGAGCAGATACCAGTGCGGTTTCAGACGGCTACTATATCCATAGAAGACAAAACTTTTTATCAAAATGCAGGCTACGACCTGTTTGGTATGCTGAGAGCTTTTAGTGCCAACCTAAGTAGACCAATTTGTGTATTGCGCCCTGAGGATTGTCCCGGACTTATCCAAGGCGGGAGCACTATTACTCAACAGTTAGTAAAAAATGTGATTATTGCTCCTGGTATGTATGCAGATACTAGTTATTCGCGTAAGTTACGCGAAGTTCTAATCGCACGTGAAGCTACAACAAGGTACAACAAATCACAAATACTGGAATGGTATCTAAACACTAATTTCTATGGTCATCTTGCGTATGGCATAGATGCAGCATCAAGGGTATATTTTGGAAAACCTGCAGTACAATTGAGTTTGTCCGAAAGCGCATTGCTAGCATCTATACCGCAGTCTCCAGCTTTAAACCCAATTGATGCACCTGAGTCCGCCAGGAAGAGACAGGTTTTAGTTTTAGAGTCGATGGTGAACCAAGGTTATATTTCTGATGAAGATGCAAGTGCAGCCCTAGATGATGATGTTTTTGCTAGGTTACAACCTGCAAGTAGTCGATTTAACATTGATGCCCCGCACTTTGTTTTCTATGCATTGAATGAGGCTGAATTGTTGCTAGGGGAGGATCTAGTACAGCGTGGAGGTTTACGTATCACTACGACATTAGATGTTGAATTACAGAAACAAGTAGAATGTGTTTCACGGACTCATATCGACCGTCTAAGTGGGTTAGATCCAACCACAGTTGTATTAACATCTGATAGTAGTGATTGTAAAGCAGCCGCATATTTGCCGCCGGTAGCTAGCAAATATGTAGGTGTTGATCGGCAAGCGAGTAATGTAGCGGTTGTTGTACAAAACCCTGGAACTGGTGAAATATTATCTATGCTTGGTTCATATGATTATTGGAATCGTAACATAGACGGTAGTTATAACGTTGCTACATCTGGATTGCGTCAACCTGGATCTACAATAAAGCCTTTTACCTATCTAACTGCATTTTCACAAGGATATACTCCTGCTAGCATGGTGCTTGACGTAAGGACAGCATTTCCATTAGATAGCGGTGTTTCATATGTGCCCGAAAATTATGACCGTTCTTTTCGTGGTCCAGTAAGTTTTCGTACAGCACTATCCCAATCACTCAATGTACCTGCAGTAAAAGTTATGACCATGGTGGGTGTAGAGAATGTGCTTCGCACGGCGCACAAATTAGGAATTAATTCATTGGATGGTGATACTGAAAATTATGGTCCGGCTTTAACTCTAGGTGGAGGTGAAGTCAGCTTGATGGACCTAACTTATGCTTATAGTGTGTTTGCTAACAATGGAATTATGGCAGGTAAAGCTGCGCATGGACCGCACATTCGGACCGGTTTTCGATCTTTGGATCCGGTTGTTATTCTAAACATTAAGGACAGGGATGGTAGCGTATTGACATATTGCGGGAATGACGGTGAATCTCCCTGTGAGTTCATAGGTCCTGATACCCGACCCGTACTTAGTCCTGAACTAGCTTACTTGATGAATCATGTGCTTTCGGATGAACGATCTCGTATACCCGCTTTCGGTCATCCGAATTCTTTGGAGCTCGGAAGACCGGCTGCGGCGAAGACTGGCACAACAAACAATTATGTTGATAGCTGGACTGTAGGTTACACACCTCATTTAGTTGCTGGAGTTTGGATAGGAAATAATGACTCCACAGGAATGTTAGAGGTAACTGGCTCTAATGGAGCTGCTCCTATTTGGCATGCTGTCATGACTTATGGCGTGCGTGCTATGAGTCTTGCGCCTATTGGATGGGATCGTCCTGTAGGCATCAAGGAGACCAAAGTATGTTATCCGTCCGGCTTGTTACCAACTGATGATTGCCAGGAGATTGTTCGTGAGGTATTTGTCATGGGAACTGAGCCAGTCTCTTTAGACGATATATGGCAATCGTTTAAGATCAATAGAGATACCGGCAAATTAGCGACTGTTTATACACCGCCAGAGTTAATTGAAGATAGAATTTTTCAGATACTTCCTTCAGGTGCTGCTGATTGGGTAGCAAATGAGGGAATTCCACAGCCGCCATATATATATGATACCGTTCAAGGCAATGAGCAAGTGGCAAATGTGGAATCAGCCGAAATTATTTTGCCTCTACCATTTGATTATGTTAAAGGCAATGTGTCTATAGAAGGTTCTGCAACAGGCAATGATTTCCAATACTATAGATTACAATATGGACAAGGTTTGAATCCAGACAAGTGGTCGCAGCTCGGAGAAGACAATTATGGAAGAGTGAATGATGGTCTTTTACAACAGTGGGATACTACTGGCCTGTCTGGACTGTATACTATACAGTTGCTAGTAGTACGGAATGATCAACAATTTGATTTGGCTACAGTACAAGTAACTGTAGATAATCAGTCCCCCGCTGTAAGTATTACTGCTCCGTGGCCTGGGAAAATTGTTGATATTGATGAAGAGTCAATTGTAATTCAACCAGATGTTGGCGATGATTTTTCAGTAGCTTTCGTGGAAATATGGGTTGATGACAAGAAGGTTGAAACTAGAACGATTGCTCCTTTTGCTACACGTTGGAAAATAGATGTAGTGGGATCACATAGTATCCACGTTCGTGCGAGTGACGCAGCTGGAAATGTTACTCGTAGTGAAGATGTGCCCGTTTTTGTTGTGCGTTAGCTTCAAGTTACTTGATATTTATTATCTTTCTCCACTAATTATATATAATATTGCTAATAATTCTCAATAGCAATAACCAAACTTTAACACCAATATTGTTGACATTGATCATCAGTATGTGCTATTATTGTGGTTCATTGCAATTGCGAATCATTTGCAATAACATATATTTGAGCCGAATATATTAAGATCGATTTAGAAGTCAGATATTGTTTATATTGCAAAATGGGTGGTAAAAAATGGAAGAAAAAAATTCGCTTGAATCTCAACTAAGGGCTGCTGGTCGCAGGATGACTCCTCAGCGTATACTTATTCTATCTATACTAGATGAAACTGGAGATCATCTTGATGCTGAAGAGGTATATAGAAGAGCCAAGAAGCTTAACTCCAATTTGAATATTGCGACTGTATATAGAACACTTGGCATTCTCAAGGAAATGGACTTAATTGAGCAGCGTTATTTTGCTCGTGATCATAGCATAGAGTATTATGAATCGGTTAATAAAGGCGAACATTATCATTTTACATGCCTTGGTTGTCGTAAGATCATAGAAGTTGAAACCCCCAAGATTTTGCAAGTGCAACAAGAATTTTCTGCACTAACTGGAGCAAAGTTCACTCACGCTTGTGTGTGTTTTGAAGGTTATTGCGCTAGCTGTGTTGATGAGGAAGAAAATTTGACATTGTGATTTAAGCATTATCCACTCAGTTATTACTACATAGTAAATATACATACCAATATTTTTAGGAAGGTGTTAATGTAAATAATCATTATATTTTGTTGTTTTTATGTCACGTTTAATCAAAAAACCATTTTTAGGAGGCAAATAACTATATGTATGAGATTGGATCAAAGAACACTGTTAGCAATACAAAAATGATGTTGTATTCATTAATAGTGTGTAGTTTATTTGTAGTGTCTTGTCAGCCCGAAGTGGTAGAGGTTGTCAAGGAAATTCCTGTTGAAAAGGTTGTTGAGGTTGCTTCTGCTCCAGGAAGTCTGGTGGTGTATTCCGGACGTTCAGAGAAGCTAGTGCAGCCTATTGTCGATCAATTTGCTGCTGCTTCAGGCATAGAAGTTGAAGTTAAATATGGAAAAACTGCCGAAATGGCAGCAGTGTTGATGGAAGAGGGCAATAATAGCCCTGCTGATGTTTTCTGGGCACAAGACCCTGGCGGACTTGGTGCTGTAGCTGAAGCTGGTATGTTTGCAGATTTACCTGCTGACGTATTAGCCAGTGTAGATTCAAAGTTTCAATCGAAAAATGGCAACTGGGTTGGTGTTTCGGGTCGAGCGCGGGTTATTGTTTACAATACCGCAACTATCGATCCTGAAAAAGACCTTCCATCTGATTTGTGGGGTTTTGTAGATCCAGAGTGGAAAGGTCGTCTTGGATGGGCACCTACTAATGGCTCTTTCCAAGCTATGGTAACTGCCCTTAGATCGACTTGGGGAGAAGAGAAGACCAAGGAATGGCTTGAAGGCATAATAGCCAATGATGTCGGTGTATATCCTAAGAATACACCTCAAGTTGCTGCTGCAGCTGCAGGTGAGATTGATGTAGGTTTTGTGAATCATTATTACTTGCATCGTTTCATTGCTGCCGAAGGTGAGAGTTTCAAGGCCAGAAACTATTTCTTGCCAGGAGGCGGTCCTGGATCGTTGGTAATGGTCGCAGGAGTTGGCAGGATCGACACAGGTGGAAATGAAGACAACGCAATGAAATTCATTAATTTCCTGCTGTCTCCAGTGGCACAACAGTATTTTGCTGGACAAACCTATGAATACCCATTGGTAGAGGGTGTGAAGATTCATAGAGAGTTGACGCCAATTGCTGAGCTACCTAAGATTGATATTGATCTTAGTGATTTAGTAGATTTACAAGGCACTGTTGATCTACTTACAGAAGTAGGCGCGTTGGAATAGTTTTTGTAGATATATCAATCGTATAATTGCAAGTTTGAATAATTTGCTTTTGTGTCGATTTAGTGCTTCGCAAAGGAGAGCGCTGCATGAGTTTTTTCTTTCGGAAAACCAGTCCGGCAAAAGTTGTATTGTGGCTCACGGGCGCTCTCGTTGCAAGTTTACTTCTGTTGCCAATTGGATATTTACTTCTTCGTGCATCAGAAGCTGGTGATTCAATATGGAACATCCTATTTAGTTCTCGCACTGCTCGTATCCTGTTAAAAACCGTTTATCTGGCGGTTGCAGTTACAGTAGGTAGTGCACTAGTAGCTATTCCAATTGCTTGGCTTACCGTTCGAACTGATTTACCGATGCGTCGTTTATGGGCAATACTCACTACTTTACCGCTTGTAGTGCCAAGTTATGTAGGTGCTTATCTGTTCATTTCTGTTTTAGGACCACGAGGAATACTTCAGCAGTGGCTAGAACCATTAGGTGTTCAAAGATTACCCAAATTGTATGGGTTCCCAGGAGCGTTTGTGGTTCTTACTTTGCTTAGTTATCCTTATATCTTAACTACTACTAGGGTTGCTCTAATGCGAATGAATCCTGCTTTAGAGGAAGCTTCTAGAAATCTGGGGAATGGTCCATGGAGTACGTTTTGGCGGGTCACTTTGCCGCAGCTCAGGCCTGGTTTAGCAGCGGGAGGGTTGTTAGTGGCATTATACGTATTACGTGATTTTGGAGCAGTATCATTCATGCGGTATAGTACTTTTACACGAGTACTTTATATTCAATATCAATCATCTTTTGATCGCACAGGAGCAGCTGTGTTAGCGCTAGTTCTTATATTACTCACATTATTTGTATTATTAATCGAAATTCGCACACGAGGGCGAGCTAAGTATTATGGAGGCCATGTAGGAGCTGTCGGAAATCCAATGGAGATGCAGCTTGGGCATTGGCGTTGGCCATCACTGTTATTTTGTGCGATTGTTGTCATCTTATCGCTGGTATTGCCTGCTAGCATACTAGTTTACTGGTTTTTGCGGGGGATTAGTGTCACTATGACATTTCCATCATTATGGTTATCAGCTTGGAATTCTGTTGTAGCTTCTGGTCTGGCTTCGGGGTTAGTGTTAATGGCTGCTGTTCCTGTGGCTTGGCTAAGTGTGCGTCAAAAGGGTCGGTTTGCTATGTTATTGGAAAGGATATCTTATTCTGCTTTTGCTTTACCAGGTATAGTCGTTGCTTTGGCATTGGTGTTTTTTGGTGCTAATTACGCAAATCCTATCTATCAGACTGTATATTTGTTGCTTTTTGGATACTTAATAATGTTTCTTCCACAGGCTGTAGGAGCATTGCGAACATCTTTTTTGCAAATATCTCCTAGTATTGAACAAGCAGCACGGACTTTAGGTAAAAATCCGTTAAATGTGTTCCGTACCATTACAGTTCCTGTCTCACGGCCTGGTATAGCTGCTGGATTTGCTTTGGTGTTTCTTACGGTCATGAAAGAATTGCCCATTACGTTGATTTTGGGACCTCTAGGTTTCAGTACCCTGGCAACGTCAGTTTGGTCGGCTGTTGAAGAAGCAATGTTTGGAGCAGCTGCTGCTCCTGCATTGTTATTAATTCTGTTATCATCTGTGCCGATGGCGTTAATTGCTTTAAGAGAGAGAGTCTAAATTAATGAGTGAAATAGCAGTCAGATGTGAAGGTTTAATGAAAACATTTGCAGAGGCTGGTGCATTAAATGGACTAAGTCTTGATGTAGTGAAAGGCGAGATTCTTGCGCTTATTGGCCCTAGTGGCTGTGGTAAGACTACCTTATTACGCCTAATTACAGGTGTTTCCAAGCCGGATGCTGGATCGATTGAAGTAGGTGGTCGGGTGATGGTGAGTCCAGAAAAATTTGTCCCACCTGAGTTTCGTCGAGTTGGTATGGTTTTTCAAAATTATGCTTTGTTCCCTCATCTAAATGTAGCAGCAAATATTGCTTATGGATTACACGGTGCCGATCGAGGCGATCAGGTTTCTGCTATGTTACAGTTGGTTGGATTGAGTGGTTATGCAGATCGTATGCCTAATGAGTTGTCTGGTGGAGAGCAACAGCGTGTTGCTCTTGCTCGTGCGATGGGACCTAGACCGGATGTATTACTCTTGGATGAACCGTTCTCTAATCTTGATAGTGGGCAGAGAGTGCATGTGCGCAATGAAGTTAGAGCTATTCTTAGAATGAGTGGAGCTACTGCAATATTTGTGACTCATCATCAGGAAGAGGCTTTGTTTATGGGGGATCGTATTGCCGTGCAGCACCAAGGCAGCATCCAGCAAGTGGGCAATCCTGGCGATGTCTTTGGTAATCCTGCTACTCGTTTTGTAGCTACTTTCATGGGCGAAACAGATTTACTCCCTGGGGAAGTTACTGCTGAAGGTGTTCAAACCGAGATTGGCTTATTGCAGTCAACTCGTCCTGTTAAGGTTGGTGATCAAGTTGAAGTAGCAGTGCGAGCTGATGATGTACGTATTGCTCCTGATCCAACGTCTGGAGCAATAGTGTTGACAAGAGAGTACAGAGGTATGGTCAACGTTTATCGTATACGCCTTCCATCAGGGCGCTTCATACATAGTTTGCAAAGACATACTGTTCGAATTGCACCCGCTACTCCAGTTCGGGTTCTTATGGACCCTGGCCACGAATTAGCCTGCTTCATCAACTCTAATTAGTATCTGAAATTGTATAATGTCAAAAACAGTTCGTCTCTGGAACTGATGTGTTTCCATTCCTTATGCTGATATTATGGCCAACATTATGAAGTCATACACTCCTCTACGACTGTTGCTAATATTGTTTGTAGGTGTTGCATTTGCGTACAACCAATCAACACCGATTTTTGAGGCTTCTGATGAAGCGTGGCACTATGGAGTTGTAAGAGAAATTGCATCTGGTCGTGGTTTGCCTACACAACAGACTGGAGAAATTACTACGTATAGACAAGAAGGTAGCCAGCCACCGTTCTACTATTTGATTGGTGCAGGATTGATTTCTTGGATTGATGATTTTGATTCTCTCAGTCGTTATTCATACAATCCTTTTGGTCAAATAGGTGTTCCAGGAACTACCACAAATGTAAACATGTTTCGTCATACTAATCTTGAGGAATTTCCCTTGACTGGTGTTGCTATGGCTGTGCATTTGCTCCGGTGGTTTTCTATATTGTTAGGATGTGGAACTGTGGCGCTTACATATTTTGTTGCCAAAGCTCTTTTCCCAGGGCAGGTTACTTTACCAATTCTGGCAGCATCGTTTACCGCGTTTAACCCGATGTTTGTTTTCATTAGTGCATCAGTGAACAATGATAATGGTGTCTGGTTTTTGGCTTCACTTATTATTTACACTCTTATTCTAATAGTTAATCTTGACAACAATGCTTTGTTGATTCCATCATGGTTTCCAAGCAAATTATTACAACGGCAATTTGCACCCTGGTTGTTAGGCTTACTTATTGGATTGGCAATTCTCACCAAACTTTCTGCACTACTGTTGATGCCAGTTGTCGTCATATATCTTATATGGAGAAAACAACATTCTCGTAACTGGTTACAATCATTCCGAGAAGGGTTAATTATTGCATCATGTGTATTAGTATTGACTGGCTGGTGGTTTTACAGGAATTTGATTTTGTATGATGAATTTCTAGGTACTAACATGATGGCAGAAATTTACGGTTTTGTGAGAACTGGACCACCAACTTGGGACGAATTGATATTAGAGTGGAGAGGTTGGTGGTATTCCCTGTGGGGAATCTTTGGGGCTTTTAACATAATTCCTGGAAGATGGTTTATTGCGACTATAAATGGATTAGTCTTAATTGCTGTGAGTGGTGGCATTGTATCAATTGTTAGGAGGTACTTGTCTGGTGTAAATATTAAAATAATCCATATAACACATATTTTAGCAGGCTCATTTATACTTTTTACTCTTGTGGGAAATGTTTATTGGTCTTTGAATCAACATGCTTCGCAAGGTAGGCTGGCAATAATCGCGGTGACGGTTTTCAGCACGTATTTAGCTGCGGGAATGATTTCGCTATTTGGACAACAATTACAAAAATTATTTTCCATTGCTGTAGTTATTGTGTTACTAATTGTGTCTCTTTTGATGGTGAAATTATATATTGCACCTAGCTACAATATACCAAAATATATTGCATACGAAGAGATTCCTGCAGATATGATAGTTAGTGGAGCTACTTTTAATAAAGAGATTGAGCTCGTAGGTTATTCCGTACTCAATAATACTATTACTACAGATGATTCATTGCAAGTTACGTTATATTGGCGTGGCAAGTCATATATGGATAGTGATTACAACCTTGCAATTAATGTGTATGGATATGGGATGGAAAATATCTCTAAATTAGATACTTGGCCAGGTGGTGGTCTACTGCCTACTGCAGAATGGGAACCTGATGTAATTTACCCCGACACATATGTGTTACCTATATTAAGCTCCTCTGAAGCGCCCACAATTACGCGTATGGGCTTGTCCTTCTGGGATGATGACTTAAGTGATTCGCTTCCGATAAGTGTAAATGATGTGACAATTGAGTCCTTACTGCTTGATTTGGGACGTCTAATACCTGCGCATGAACAAAATTATATTCCAGAAGTGAAAGACGGATCTGTTTTTGCCTCTGGTGCTAAATTGTTGGGATATAGTATTGCAGAGCATGAAGCGCCTGAAATTTCTTTTACGTTGTATTGGCATGCTGAAAGCACAATCACGAATGATTTAACAGTGTTCGTTCATATGATAGATTCGTCGGGCGATATTGTTGCCCAAGCTGATGGACCCCCTTCACATGGTTATTGGCCAACATCAGAATGGGAGCTGGGAATTGTTGTGTCAGATCACCATAATCTGGATCATGACATAGACATATCTAGAGAGACTTATACCATAGTAATTGGTTTATATGATCCAGTATCGGGATTACGTGTGCCCGCGTACAGTTCTACAGGTTTTGAGTGGGATAATTGGGCTGTTCCAATTCACACTATAGGGATATCAGCACAATAAGTTTTGTCAGTGGCGGTATACTTAGGACATGCCTGTATCATATTTCAGGCATATCCTGGTGAAGTGCGTTTATATTAACTAGTACTATTTAGTCTTGGTAATATATGTGCGAATGTTCGGTGATGTAACTACTTATATATAAAACATTATGTCCAAGAGGATTTTGTTAGTAGTGTTGGGTCTATTTGTTAGCTTGTATTGGTATGGTTACGCCAGTGCGTCAACACGACCCCCCTCTACTAATACGGCAACTTACACAACAACTTTTGTACCTACTCCAACTGTAGGTGGAGTACATGTTTTCGTGCCAGAGCGTGTTAATGTACGTTCCGGTCCAGGTACTTATTATGAAAAGGTGGGTGTCTTAGTTGCAGGGCAGATAGCTACAGTGGTCGGGCGCACCTCTTTCGGCGAATGGATTGCTATACGGTATCCAGAAGGCACAAGTGATGTGGCATGGGTTTATTCTCCACTAATCTTGGTTCGTGGTATGGTATTGGAGGATCTACCTGAGGTGGAATCTCCTCCCACGCCTACTCTCCAAGCGGTTCCATTGTCTGGGTCAGCCAATCCAGAATACACTTCTCCTCCTACCCGTTTACCCACGTTTACTCCAGCACCTCCAATAGCCCAACCTACCTTCTCTACTCCTGAGTTTGAAGGCGGGTCCTTGCCACCTATAGTACTAATAGGAAGCTTATTTATCTTGGGAATTGTCTCAGGTGCGGTAGCAATCTATAGACAACGTAGATAATCTTTTGCGTCTAATACAAATTAAATATAGCTAGTTAAATACAGGCAATCCGTGGGCAACTACAGCTATTTTAGAATGTGTTTTAGTCTCGACTACTATTCGACTAAATATACTAACCGCAGGAACCGCATCCTCCGGATGAAGCCGAAGGACTAGCTGGCGAATTTTCGGTTGTACGGAATGAGTGTCCACATCCACAACTAGCTACTGCTTGTGGGTTGTCGATACTAAAGCCGCCACCCATCAAGTTGTCTACATAGTCTATTGAGGAACCACTCATGTACATAAGTGATGTAGGATCAATGAACACCTTGACACCATTAGAGTCGACTATAGTATCGAATTCACGCGGTTCACTTTCCATAGCCATACCGTATTGCATACCAGAGCATCCACCACCTGAGACAAACACACGCAAACCATGATCTGGTATATTACGTTCGGCAAGCAATTTAGTTAGATGTTCTCTAGCTTTTTCGGTCAGGCTAATATCATTATAGCTTTGTGATTCTGGTACTATTTGTTGGACATCTGATGTTGCGCTCATATTGTTCTCCAATGATGACAATAACGCTGTTACTGATCTGTGTATTTTCAGCTTAGTAACTAGCTGCTACATTTTATCATCAACCTATTTTGCAGTCAATAAAGAATCATTTTGATGCTAACCTATCAAACAGTAAAAATTCTTGACAAAGGAGTACCTGAATCATATAATCACTAGGTTGTGAAATATGTAATTAATGAACTTTACTGTAATAGTTATGTTGCCAGTTTGGTTAGTTAGCAGGTATTTATGTTTCAACAATCCACAATGAAAAAAATGAACGGTAAAATAAGATGGAGGAGTGTTTTCACTGATGAACAACGAACTATCTAATCCAGATATACCGGTGCCTAGTGAGCTGCAATCAGCTGTTACGATCACATCATTAGACAAAATATATAATTGGGGTCGTCGTTCCTCTATATGGCCTATGGTTTTTGGTCTTGCTTGTTGTGCTATTGAAATGATTTGTACAGCAGCTAGTCGTTTTGACATAGCCCGTTTTGGGATGGAGGTTTTTAGAGCTACTCCACGCCAGGCCGATTTAATGATAGTTTCTGGTACAGTTACAAAAAAGATGGTTCCTCAGATAGTTCGGTTATTTAATCAGATGCCTGAGCCCAAATATGTTATGGCTATGGGAGCTTGTGCAAGTGGAGGTGGTCCTTTCAAGGAGGGATACAATGTAGTATCTGGTATCGATAAATTTGTGCCAGTAGATGTGTATGTACCCGGTTGTCCACCTACTCCGCAAGCTTTGTTGCATGGGCTTATAAAACTGCAAGAAAAAATAGACGGTCAATCATTAAAATCAGTAAGATGGTATGGTCAAGAGACTAGCGAAGCAGTGCCAGTACCGGTACTTGGGCCTGATTTATTTGATCCACGCCAACACGCTTTGTTAGCTCAACAAGCTGGTCAGGTCAAAGAAAATAGTGAATCAGTCGAGGAATAATTGTGTCAGATAAAGATAGCTCAGTTGTTCTACCAGCCAATGAAGTAGTGTCTAATTCTATAGTGGCTCGCTTCGATGGAGAAGTTAATTCTGACACCAGAGAAGGATATGAAGGATATATAGTTAATGCAAATATGTTGCCTGAGGTCGCGAGTGTACTTAAGGATGAGCTAGGATATGATTATCTCTCTTCTGTAACCGGTGTGGACTATATAGATGAGGATCATATTGAGGTTGTATATCATGCTGATCAGACTACTGGTGGTAAAGGTATAAATATTAAAGTGCAGTTAGACAGAGAAAATCCAGTAGTACCAACTCTCGTTCCGATTTATCCCGGTGCTGATTTTCAAGAAAGAGAGGTGTTTGATATGTATGGGGTGCACTTTGATGGTCATCCCAATCTGCGACGTATATTAATGTGGGATGGTTTTCATGGTTATCCACTTCGTAAAGACTGGCAGGAAGCTTATTATGAGGAAGATGTCAAGCCGTTCGATAGTCGGTGGCCTGGTGGCGATTTTAAGCGGAGCGAAGCAGACAATCCTTATGGAAAAAATGTTAACTACCCTCCTGGCTTCGATATCAATAATTGGGCTCCGGAAACTGATGACAGTCTTTATGAAAGCTTGCAAAAGACTACTTCAAATGGTAAGTCACTACATACGGATTCAATAGTAGTAAATATAGGTCCGCAACATCCTTCTACTCATGGTGTTTTTCGAATGGTTGTAGCTTTGGATGGAGAAACTATTACTGATTTACAACCTGTTATGGGTTATCTTCATCGCAACCATGAGAAGATCGGAGAACGTAACACTTTTCTCCAGAACATGCCTTATACGGATAGACTAGACTATTTGTGCTCTATGAGTAATAACTTTGGTTATGCTCTAGCGGTTGAGAAGCTGATGGGTGTTGATGTTCCAGAAAGAGCACAATATATTAGGGTTTTGATGGCGGAGCTTACGCGCATATCAAATCATATGTGGGCTATTGGCTTCCTTTTGAATGACTTGGGTGCTTTTCAAACTCCTGCTTTGTATGCTATACGTGCTCGCGAATTGATATTGGATGTGTTTGAGGCAACTGCTGGGTCTCGTATGATGTGTAATTATATGCGGTTTGGTGGATTAGCTAGAGACTTTCCCGACAAATTACGTGGCGAGGACACAGTACAGTTTATTACTGATTTGGTTGAAAATCGTTTGCCAAAAGCTATCGACGAACTTGACCATTTTTTGACAGAGAATGAAATTGTTCGTAGCAGATGCATAGGAGTCGGAGTTCTTCCACCTGAAAAAGCAATTGCCTATAGTGCTGGAGGACCACTTTTACGTGCTTCTGGAGTGTCATATGATTTGCGCACTGCCGATTCGTATGGTATTTATGATCGTTTTGATTTCGATGTTTGCACTAGATCAAATGGTGATGTGTATGACCGTTATCTAATTCGTGTTGATGAAATGCGTGAAAGCACAAGAATATGTCAACAAGTTATGCGTGACATACCTGGTGAGGGTGAGATTTTTTCTGGTAAGCCGCAATACAATGTGCGAGTGCCTGCGGGTGAAAGTTATGGGCGTGTTGAAAATCCCAAAGGTGAGTTAGGTTATTACGTAGTTTCTACTGGTAAGACCAACCCATACCGTTATCATGTACGTGCTCCATCATTTGTCAATCTGACCGTGCTCGGGGAGTTGTGCAAGGGACATAAGGTAGCTGACGCAGTGGTTATATTGGGTAGTATAGATATTGTATTGGGTGAAGTAGACCGTTAATAGGGAGCTTGATCATATGTACGGTACTGGAATACTTAAAGGTATGGGGGTAACAATCAGGCATCTGGTGGATTCTTTTGTAGATGACATGCGGTTTCTAGGACAACGCTATTATAGCGATAGCTCTATGAATATTCGGCAAGGGACAGAAGGTCGCGGAGTGTTTACAGTTCAATATCCGGACGAAAAACTTCCTGTACCAGAGCAATTTCGGTTTATACCTTTTCTGCTGTATGAAAATAATGAGGATGGAAGTACTACTGATCGGTGTACATCTTGTGGTATATGCGCAAAAGTATGCCCGCCTCAATGTATTTGGATAGAGAGGTCATCTGATCCTGATACCGGACGTCCTATACCTGAGCCAACCAATTTTTATATAGACATTGATATTTGTATGAATTGCGGCTATTGTGCGGAGTATTGTCCTTTTGACGCTATAAAAATGGATCATGATTATGAATTGGCGTCTTATAATCGTACCGAAGCTCATATTTTCGACAAGGCTCGTTTAGACAAGCCGGTTGAATATTATGCTAGTATACGTCCTACCGATTATTTGGCAGAGGAAACAGCACGTGCTGAGGTGATTGCCAAGAAAGCTGCTAAGAAAGCAGCAGCTGCCGCCAAGAAAGCCGCCAAGAAAGCAGCGGCGGAAGCTAATTAGCCCCATTTTGGATGATTGTGTTGATTAGATGCATGTTATGATCACCTTGATTAATGGTGTTGATTGTTCAAACATCTGCAACTGAATAGTGAAATAATTTGTGTCACATAATTTCTTATACTTCGACAGATATCTTGAGTGGACTTCTTGAGTGAATTACTGTAATGTCAATATAGGTGTGTAATCATGTATCAACAGGATGCAGAATTATTGTTCCCAGAACGGGTTGTCCCGCACTTAAAGGGTGGTCGCAGTGAAGATTGGGACGAATTAGTGGATATGGTTTGTGAGCAAGAACCGGATTCTGTAGATGGGCTGGGGTTTTCATTGATGATGATGAAAGTCAATGGATGTATGACTTGTCATGCAGGTTCGCATCGAGCTAGGTTGGGATGTACTGCATGTGCACAACAAACTATCCGTCGTTACAAAGGTAGTGATGAAGAGTTGCTAAAGAGATTTGATAAAGCACGTCAAGACGTAGTAATATACGTTGATAAGATGCGGTCTAAGTGAGGATAATATACTGGGTAGACATTTGTGACCAAGGAGTGATGCTTGAATCATCAAGAAAGCAATAAACCACAATTTACGCACACCGTAGCCATTGCGTCGGGTAAAGGTGGTGTTGGTAAATCAACCATTGCAGTCAATGTAGCTATATTAATAGCTCGAAATGGGAACAAAGTAGGTTTATTAGATGCAGATGTTTATGGTCCTAACTGTCATATTATGATGGGTGTAAACTCGCTACCTCCACCCCAGGGGAAAACAATAGTACCTGCCATTGCACATGGTGTTAAAGTAATTAGTATGGGTTTGCTTGTAGGAGAAACCCAGCCTTTGGCTTGGCGGGGTCCTATGTTGCATTCTGCTATTAGACAATTTGTAGAAGATGTAGATTGGGGTGAAATAGACTACCTCATTGTAGATTTGCCTCCGGGTACTGGAGATGCGCAGCTAAGCATTTCTCAGACACTTTCTCTCACAGGGGGTTTCATTGTTACTCTTCCTCAAGCGGTTTCAATTGCTGATGCTCGTCGCGGACTCGAATTATTTAGACAATTGCATGTTCCGGTGCTTGGTGTAGTAGAAAATATGAGTTATCTGGCTATGCCTAATGGTGAGAGATTAGATGTGTTTGGTCAGGGTGGTGGTGAACAGCTAGCTAAAGACACAGGCGTTGATTTTATTGGTAGTGTACCTTTAGATCCGCAAGTGCGTATGGGAGGAGACAGTGGTAAGCCCATTGTGATTTCACAACCAGAATCACAGGCTGCAGCATCCTTGACTAGTATCGCTGATGCTATTGTTAGCATTTCTACAATACAAGCCGAGAAACAGCAAAGCAATTCTATTCCAATAGAGATAGTTGAATGATGGTTAACAACTGTACTTATAAACGATTAAATATGCGTTGTCACATATGAGCGACTTTATCAAAGCAGCAAAAAGTCTTGAAAAGGTGTTAATTGCTGAAAGGCGTGATTTTCATCGTCATCCTGAGGTTGGATACAATGAAATCAGAACATCTGGCATAGTTGCACAGCTCCTTGGTGAATTGGGTATGCAGGTGCAGCAAGGTGTAGGTAAGACGGGGGTTGTAGGATTACTAGGAGGGCAACATGCTGGACCTACTGTTCTTCTAAGATTTGACATGGATGCACTACCAATTCAGGAAGAGAATGATGTCGAATATGTATCACAAAATGATGGTGTGATGCATGCATGTGGTCACGATGGTCATGTAGCCATTGGAATGTGTGTTGCTAGGATGCTTGCTGAGCACTCTGATAATTTGAAAGGATCAATCAAGTTCGTGTTTCAGCCTGCAGAGGAAGGAGGTGCTGGAGCTGCGGCGATGATTAAGGATGGAGTATTACTTGAACCCAATCCAGATTATGTCTATGGTATGCATTTGTGGAATGAAAGGCCTGTGGGTTGGGTGGGTGCTACAGATGGCAATATGATGGCGGGAAGTTGTAGTTGGCAATGTACTATCGTTGGCAATGGAGGTCATGCTGCCGCACCACATCATACTAATGATCCTGCTATTGCAGCTGCACAAATAGTGGTTGGTCTGCAAACTGTCGTTTCTCGTAATTTACCGCCGTCAGATGCAGTTGTAGTCAGCGTCACTCAAATTCATTGTGGCGACACTCACAATGTAATCCCAAATGAGGCGAGCTTGGCAGGTACACTACGGTATTTTAGTGATTCCGCATATGAAACAGTTACCAATAGTGTTACTAGGATAGCGAAAGATATTGCATCTGCAATGGGGTGTTCTGCAAATGTCTCTTTCAGCACTGGGTACCGACCGATCAGCAATAATTTAGATGCTGCACGTTTAGTGCGAGAACAGGCACAGTGTCTTCGGGAAGTGAACATAGTCTCAAATGAAGAGCGTACTACAGTTTCAGAGGATTTTAGCGAGTTCATGGTTGATATACCAGGATGTTACTTTTTTGTTGGCTCATCAGATAGTGAGCGTGGTTTGGATTATCCACATCATCACCCAAAATTTGATATAGATGAACAATCGCTAACAATTGGTGCAGCAATGATGGCTGGAATAGCGTCGCAACATGTGTTGCAATAAGTTGTAAATCTACAAGTTCATTATTGTGCTGGCACTCCAGTAAGATCATAGGTCATTGCTCCAGTAATGTATACGGGGCTTATGGTTCCTACGGGAAGTTCTCCTTCCACAATAACTGTTCCGTCTATTTCTGGTGCATCTCGGTAGCTTCGACCCACACTTATCCCATCTTCTTTGCCTTCTATCAATACATGAAGTGTTTTTCCTAAGAAATGTTGATTTTTTTGTAGAGAAATATTCTGTTGTAATTGCATGAGTTTTTCAAATCTATTTTCTTTGATTTCCTGAGAGATTGGATCCCCCAGTGGCGCACTGGTTGTATCGTGTTCGAAAGAGAACTGGAAAGCTCCTAATCTATCAAACTGTAAATCTTCAACAAAATCAAGTAGTGCTCCGAATTCTGAATCTGTCTCACCAGGATATCCCACGATGAAGGTAGTGCGAATTGCAAGTTCAGGTATTGCAATCCGCATCTTATGGATTGTTTTGTGTACCCAGTCCAAGTTTGCAGGCCGTTTCATTCTAAGTAGGGTATTGCGGTGCCCATGCTGTAGCGGCATGTCCAAATAAGGAACAATTTGTGAATGGGATGCCATGGTTTCTATAAGTTCGTCAGTTACATAGCCTGGGTAGGCATACATGATACGAATCCATGGTATTTCAGGTACACTTGCAACCATTTCTTTGAGGAGTTGTGCCAACCCATTTTTCATGCCTATATCATGCCCATAATCAGTAGTATCCTGTGAAATCAATACAACCTCCTGCACTCCCATGGATTGCAAGTGTTTGGCTTCAGAAATGATGTGCTCCGGTTGGCGACTTATGTGAGCACCTTTTATTAAAGGTATGGCACAGAATGCACATGGGCGACGACAGCCATCAGCAATTTTTAGGTAGGCGCTGTTTCCTTCGATTGCTACTCGTAGTACACCTTTCTCATCTTGGCCCACATTTGGAACCTCAGGTATATGATAAAGAGTCTGGGAACTTTTGCGACTTTGTATTTTGTCTACTACATCTACAATATCCATCCATCTCCGAGTGCCAAGAATTCCATCGATTCCCGGGATGGTTTTGGCTATCTCATTTCCATAACGTTGTGAAAGACAACCTGCAGCTATAAGCTTCTGTTCAGAAGTTTTGCAGGCCGCTAATTGTTGCAATGCTTGAATAGACTCTGCCCGTGCTGGACCAATAAAGCCACATGTGTTTACAATCAACAGTTGTGCCTCTTCTGGTTGGTCGGTGCTTTGGTAACCAGTCTCATCCAAAAGTTGTTCCATGCTTCTACTATCCACTGTGTTTTTGGCACATCCAAGGGAATGTAAATAGAAGTATTTTGAGTTTTTCATCGAGTGAGGATTATCTCACTCAGTAGAACATGTTGTCAAACATAGTCTGGGCGATATTTGTTGAATGAGATATAGTATGAATTATGCAAGGACATGAAATACGAATTGGCATTGATATTGGCGGTACCTTCACGGATTTTGTAATTTTTGATGAGACTACAGGAATTGTAAAGTCTTTCAAGTTATTATCGACACCATTGACACCAGAGGAAGTAGTAATTCGCGGTTTAGACAAAATATTGTCTTCTAGAGAGAATGCAAATAAATCTGTAGTGTTAGTGCATGGTTCTACAGTAGCTACAAACACACTTTTAGAACGCAAAGGTACTAATTCTGCTCTAGTTACTACTCGAGGATTCAAAGATGTGTTAACAATCGGTAGACAAGCCAGGACAAAAATCTACGGTTTTTGTACAAATAATCTTACGCCTTTGTTGGAGGATGATAGGTGTTTTGAAATCAGCGAGCGTATTGGGTCTAGAGGTGAGGTATTAGAACCTTTGGTTTTAGATGAAATTCCGAATCTAATCAATGAATTGCGACAAAATAAAGTCAAATCGGTCGCCATTAGTTTGCTGTTTTCATTTAACTACCCTAAACATGAAGAAATGATTGCTAAGGAGCTGCGAAATGCCGGTTTCTTCGTCTCGGTTTCAAGTAATGTTGTGCCTGAATTTAGAGAGTTTGAGCGTGCATCTACCACTGTAGTAAATGCTTATGTTACTCCAGTCTTGGATGAATACATTGGTAGATTACAGAGTGAATTACCCGATAATGTGAGAAGACTTCGTATGATGCAATCAAATGGAGGTACGATTAGTGCTAGTGAGGCACGTATCACGGGAGTGAAATCAATTGTTTCTGGTCCTGCTGGAGGTGTTGTTGGTGCTTTATCTGTGTCACAAATGTCCGGAAACAATCAGATCATTACGTTAGATATGGGTGGTACTTCTACAGATGTATCTCTAATTCAAGGTGATCCTAAACTAACCTCCCAGAGTGTTGTTGGAGGTGTTCCAATACGTATACCAATGATTGATATACATACTGTAGGTGCGGGTGGCGGCTCCATAGCCTATGTGGATGCTGGTGGAGCACTAAAGGTAGGACCAAAGAGTGCTGGTGCTAATCCCGGACCTGCTTGTTATGGCTTAGGTGGTGATTATCCAACTGTAACTGATGCGAATATAGTTTTGGGTCGCATTCGACCAGAGTACTTCTTGGGTGGAAAAATGAATATTGATGAAACTCGAGCACATAATGTACTGACTCAACTTGCTAAACGAGCTAAGCTGGCCAGGCGAATTGCTCTTACAATTGCACAATCCGCCGCCTTAGGTATTGTAGAGGTGACCAATGCTCATATGGAGCGTGCACTGCGTTTAATCTCAGTGCAGCGCGGTTACGATCCTAGAGACTTTACACTTGTTGCTTTTGGTGGTGCAGGAGGTTTGCATGTGTGTGAACTAGCAAGGGCTCTAAGAATTGGACAAGTGATTGTTCCACGTGGAGCATCTACAATGTCTGCGCTCGGTATGATAGGTGCGGATGTGATTAAGGATTATGTACGTACAGTTATGCTTCCTGAAGACACTTTATATAGCGAGTTATTAAGCAGGATTAAGAATATGGTTGTTCTTGCTCAAGCCGATATGGAAGAAGAGCTGATATCAGAAGACAATATTTGCTTGCAAACTACATTGGATGTACGATATCGTGGTCAATCTTATGAATTGAACGTTCCATTGACCGAAGACTATCAATCAGACTTTCATGATACTCATATGCAGGCATATGGACATAGCAATGTTGACGACTCGATAGAAATAGTAAATCTGCGCGTACGCTGTATTGGATCAGTGAGTGCAGTGCCAATATTGAAAACCGCGTTAGTTACTACTGATCCGTCTGTAGCTCAGCTCGGAAATGGCCCTATGGTACTATCGGGCGAAATTATTGATACTGATATTTATTCTGGTGATTTATTAAAGCCGGGTCATGTGATTGTTGGCCCGGCTTTAATAGTCTATAGTGACACTACTATATTGATTTCTTATGAGGATCGAGCAGTGGTCGATTCATGGCACAATATTGTGCTTGATATCGCAATGCCAAACAATGGTAAGGTAGCATTTTATGGGTAGACACTTAATGCCGGATGCAGTGCAAACAGAGATTTTCAGGCATCTATTGGATTCAATTGCCGAGGAAATGGGAGTTACATTGCAGTACAGTTCTTATTCACCCAATATCAAGGAGAGACGAGATTTTTCTTGTGCATTGTTTGACATACAAGGAAACATGGTAGCCCAGGCATCGCATATACCGGTACATTTAGGAGCTATGCCATTATCTGTAGAGTCATGTATGCGCAAAGTGAAATTGTTGCCCGGTGATGTGATTATGGTGAATGATCCTTTCATGGGCGGTACTCATTTACCGGATGTTACACTAATCACTCCGATTTTCCATGCTGGCAAGTTGTTCGCACTAGCAGCAAATAGAGCTCATCATTCTGATATTGGGGGAATGTCACCTGGCTCAATGCCTATTTCAACTGAAATATTTCAGGAGGGTATGATAATTCCACCAATTAAGCTAGTGGCACAAGGCTACACCAATGAAGCTGTACTGGAATTGTTGCTTGCAAATGTTCGTACTCCTAAAGAACGGGCTGGTGACATTCGCGCTCAAATCGCAGCAAATCTTAGGGGTGTAGACAGAATCGCAGAATTGGTGGCAAGGTATGGTCCTAATCATTTAACTACTGCTATGAAAAGTCTAATTGAATATTCTGATCGTACGATGCGTCAGTTGATATCTTCATTGCCTGATGGCACCTATAGTTTTAGTGATGTAATGGATGATGACGGTGTTAATATTGATGAAGTTAAGATTCAAGTGTGTATAACTATCAATGGTGATAAAGTACAAGTGAATTTTTCTGGTACATCTCCGCAGGTGGCTGGTAGTATAAATGCTACTCGAGCCATTACTTTAGCAGCTACTATGTACGTTTTTCGAAGTCTTTTAGAAGATGATATTCCTACAAACAGTGGTTGTTTACTTCCTATAGATGTAATTACACCGGAAGGTACTGTAGTGAATGCTAGGATGCCTGCTGCTGTGGCTGGTGGTAATGTTGAAACGTCACAACGTATAACGGACGTACTTTTGGGAGCTTTGTCACAGGTATGTCCAGATAAAGTGCCGGCTGCAAGTCAGGGAACTATGAATAATCTCACTATAGGCGGTTTAGACTTGCGAATTGCTAACCCAACTCCTTTTGCTTATTACGAGACTATTGGAGGTGGTATGGGTGCGTGTCCTACAAATGATGGTGATGATGCTATTCATACACATATGACTAATACACTTAATACTCCTGTAGAGGCATTAGAATATGCTTATCCTTTGCGGATTCGACGTTATGAAGTAAGACGTGGTTCGGGTGGAGCGGGTGTTTATCGAGGTGGCGATGGCATTATAAGAGAAATAGAGGTATTGACTGAGGCGCAGGTTACGATATTGTCGGATCGACGAATATTTGCTCCGTATGGGTTGTGTGGTGGTAATTCTGGCATGCTAGGCCGTAATTATCTTGTTCGCGATGGCGTAGAAACAGTTTTGGCTGGAAAAACTAGTATAAATGTAAGGTATGGTGACATAATAAGCATACATACCCCAGGTGGTGGTGGATTTGGTGTGCCACCTACAACCTGACCCCAATAAAGTATATACAATGAAATTACAATCTTTGCCCACAAAGTTTTCCTGTAGTGCTATCACAGCTGTCGTTGTCGCTTGTTTCTACTTTTCCACACTAATGTGGGATATAAATGGAAGTGATCTACGTTACGCAGTTGATATAGGTGAATATCAAGTTGCTATGTCTTTGTGGGGCACAGTACATCCTACAGGTACGCCTCTCTATATGATGTTGGGATCTCCTGTAGTGACGATGTTGGATTATGTAGGCGTGGCACCTACTGCTGGAGCATCGTTATTTTCCTTGTTTTGGGCAGTTGGATCAGTAATTCTTGTAGTGATGATACTGTTGAAAATGTCAGTACCACCTGTGTTAGCAGCTGGCTTTGGTGTAGTGATTGGTCTGACTAAAAATATGTGGATTCATGCCTCAATAGCTGAGGTTTACAGTTTGTGGATTTTTCTTTTATTGCTTGCTCTGTATATTGCACTCAAGCTTGAGGGCGGTTGGTCAGATAAAATGGGGTGGATTCTAGCACTAGTAGCAGGTTTAGGGTGTGCACACCATAGATTGTTTGCACCCATGCTTCCAGTGCTTGCAGTGTGGTTATGGCCACTAATGCCTCGTGGCAATAATCTTATCCGTTGGGGTGTGATAGCTATAGCAATGTTTGCAGTTGGTTTTTTGCCTTATCTTGATATTATTAGACGTGCTTCAAATGGATCTCAATGGATATATGGTGATCCTAACTCTTGGGAAGGTTTTTGGTCAATTTTCTGGGCAAAGGAAGCCAGTGGTTTACAGGGTCTACCGACAGACATTGATGAACTTATTTCTGCTGCGTATAAATTTGTACAAATAGTCAATGAGGAATTTCTGTGGTCGGGAATATTGTTAGTAGTATTTGGATTACCTTTTGCATTGGTTAGACCCTTCCATAGGAGAATATGGTTATTTGTTTTAACTGCTATTGCGTATGTGCTATTCGCTGCTTGTTTGCCTAGGACAGGACTTTTCGATCAAATCTCCATGATAGTAGTCATTAGCACATTGATGGTTTCAGGAGTAGGTATTGCGCGAATTGGTCGCAAATTGCGATATCTTAATATGATTGTACTGGTAGTAATGCTATCTGTTTCGTACTGGTTTGTTGTGGTTAATAGACCATTAGTACTTGATATAACTCGTGACCCATCTGGTTTGCAGGTAATCTCTGAACTAACTGAATTGAAAGCCCCAGATAGTGCTACTATTATGTCACCATGGGGTAGACGTCACTTCGCCCTGTCGTACGCAACCCAAGTTGATGGAATTTATCCGGGATGGAATATATTGCACCATGCTGAAAATTGGTCACAGATACTGGAGCGGGATATTACGATATACACAAACACTGATTCAATTTATGGATTTGGTCCAGATTGGTGGACGAATGTTCTAGGATATCAGCCATATATTAGCTCTGCAGGTTATGGATGGATTGCAATTAGCCGAAATGAGTTACCTATGTTAGTTGATAATAAACACACAATTAAATTGGGAAACAATATATACCTACAAGGTTGGACCTTTAATGAGAGCAATACTCAATTAGATGTAATGCTCTGTTGGAGCACCTTAGTGCCAACCGAAATTGATTACAGTACATTTGTGCATCTTGCGGTTGTGGAAGAAATTATTGTACCTGAGCAACTTGTGGCGTCATCTGATCATTATGCACCTATTGAAAATTGGCGTCCAACAAGTAGCTGGAATACAGAAGAAGTGGTGTGCGACTCTCACACGATCATTGATATATCAAGAAGTGACTACAAATATATATTTGCTGGAATGTACACTAGTACAAGTGCTGGGGAATTTAATCAACTTGGTAAAATCACATGGGTACGTGATGATAATGGCTGGACGCCTGTTAGAGAATGAAAAGATTTTTCAAGTGTAAATGTTTTTGTTTTAGTTTAATTGTCAATATCTTCTATAAATGTTAGAGGATTGAATGCAACGGTTTGTAGATTTGTCTGAAGAAATCACAAGCTGTATAAGATGTTCTCGTCTCATTGATTATTGTCGAGAAGTGGCCGTAATCAAAAAAAAGATGTATCTAAAAGATGAGTACTGGGGCAAACCGGTACCAGGATTCGGTGATCCTGCAGCAAAGATATTGATCGTAGGTTTAGCACCAGCCGCACATGGTGCAAATCGTACAGGACGAATGTTTACAGGCGATGGAATGGATGGTATGGGTGCTTCAGATTTTCTTGCATCGGCACTCTATAGGTCTGGTTATGCCAACAAACCTACTTCACGATATAGTGGGGATGGTTTTGAGCTACAAGGTGTATTTATGACATCCATTGCTAGATGTGCACCTCCAGGCAATAAACCTATGCGGCGCGAGATTGACAATTGTGCCAGCTTCTTACATATAGAATTAGACTTACTTAAGCATTTGAGAATCATTATTCCTGTAGGAAAACTTGCTTTCGACCAGATATTGAAAGTTTTGGGTGAACGTGGTGCCGTTATTCCAACACCTAGACCTAAGTTTGGTCATGGAGAAATAATCAATTTAGGTGATGAGTTTCCAAGATTATTGGCATCCTATCATCCTAGTCGACAAAATACGCAAACTGGACGTCTCACACCTGATATGTTAGATAGTATTTTTAGTATTGCAAGAGACAATGTTGACTTGTCTTGAACTAAATTTTTGATATAGATTTTCTGATTACGGAAGTTATTGAAGAGATATGAATAGAGATTAGAGTTATGTACTTGCTTTATCTATTTTCTCAAGTTCAGGTTTGGTTAATTGGAACTCTACCGATCCTAAGTTATCGTGTAGTTGGGTGATTGTACGAGGCCCAATGATGGGAGCTGTAACTTCATGCTGTGATAACAGCCAGCTTAATGCTATTTGCGAAATAGATTTATTCCGAAGTTGTGCTACTGATTCTAATGTTCTAATTAGTTGAAAGTTTTTTTCACTCATATAGTGCTGTGCTTTATTTGCCCTAACGCTCTTTGGTAGAGGTTTGTTGGCGTGATATTTTCCAGTGAGAAATCCTCCGCCAAGTGGACTATAGGGTATAACCCCCAATTTGTATTGTTTACATACAGAGGACAAGTCACTTTCGTACTCTGTCCTATTGACTAGTGAATAATGAGGTTGCAGACTGTGAAATTGAACAGTATTGTTTTTTTCACTACTCCATAATGCCTCTATTAGAGACCTAGCTGTATAGTTGGAGCAAC